>CEUR01082046.1_pt1 | contig 23418 bp, 23 predicted proteins | sample 356411 | NCBI WGS metagenome assembly CEUR01 (sample SAMEA2622715, study PRJEB7988) | marine metagenome | biome: marine biome (ENVO:00000447); feature: surface water layer (ENVO:00002042); material: "saline water (ENVO:00002010), including plankton (ENVO:xxxxxxxx)" | depth 5 m
ATTATTAGTTCCAAAAAATAACGATAATAAAAAAGATGAAAAAAAAGATGTAAATGTTGAAGTTATTATTAATGTTAAAGATGATACAGATGATGAAAAAGAAGAAAGTTCAGAAGAAATTAAAAGTTTTTTAGATGCCATTGACGGAAATACAGAAAATAAATAATAAATTTGAAATTAAAGATTAATTAAATAATAATAATTAAATTAGATGTTGCTAACATTTGGTAAATATAAAAATCGCTCTATTGATGATGTTTTTAAACTAGATAAACACTACATAGAATGGTTAAGTAAACAAGATTGGTTTAAAACACAACATATTGATATGTATCATTATTCAAAAAATATTGTTGAAAACTTTCGTCCAATAATTAATAAAAATAAGTTTATTGTTTATACAGACGGAGCATGTCCTAATAATGGAAGTAGTAAAGCACGTTCTTCAATAGGTATTCATTTTTCAGAAAAAAATCCTATAAAAATTGAAGATATTGGGAGACCTTTAATATTAGATACACATTCAAATAATTATGCAGAAATGAATGCCATTTATGAATGTTTAAAAATTATAAAAGAAAATAATGTTACTGTCCCTATAGAATTATATACAGATTCAAGTTATTGTCGTTCCATACTTTTAGAATGGTATGAAAAGTGGATAAGAAATGACCTTTTAAAAAATAAAAAAAATTTAGATATAATTGAAAAAACATATCGCGTTTTTAAAACCTTTAAAGATATTAATATTATTCATATAAATTCACATACAAATAAAAAAGATGAACATTCATATGGTAATCATATAGCAGATCAACTTGCTAGAAATGCTTTACGTTAACATTTCATATCTTTTAACATTAAAAATAAAATACCAACAATTACAACTATCAAAAATAATTCAAAGTTAGTGTATCTTTTTCCTTTACTTTTCATAATAGGATTAAATGCTTGTTCAACATTTGCATACTTTTTTTCTTCCACTGGTTTTGGTATTGATGAATTTCCTCCTACACTACAACTACAAGTACTCATTTTATTTATGATAAATATTTTTTTTTAATATTCTAAGCAATCATTTCAGCTTTAATTGTTGGATAATAATTATAATCAAGTATTTCAAAATCACTTTCTTTAATATGATTAATATCTGTTATATTACTAACATTTATTTTTGGAAAACAAGATGGTACTCGTGTTAATTGTTCATTTACTGCTTCTATATGATTTTCATATATATGAGTATCTCCAAGAGTATGAATAAAATATCGTGGTGTGTATCCTGTAATCTTACCAATAATATGTAATAAGAATGAATATGATGCTATATTAAATGGTACACCCAAGAATAAGTCACCAGATCTTTGATATAGTTGAGCATCAATATATTCTCCATCAATATTAAATTGTGTCATAACATGACATGGTGGTAATGCCATTTTATCTAAATCACAAGGGTTCCAAGCACTCATAATTAAACGACGACTACTTGGATTATTTTTAATTTCATCTATAATCCATTGCAATTGATCAATACCTTTTTCACTATAATCACTTTCATGATTAATATATTCAGCACCAAAGTGTCTCCATTGAAATCCATAGATTGGACCTAAATCACCTATTTCATACTCTTCTAGACCTCTCGTCTTTAAAAATTCTTTTGTTGAATTTCCATCCCATATATGAACATTTTTTTCTTGAAGTAACCTATTATCAGTTGATCCATTGATAAACCATATTAACTCCCTTAATACAGTTTTCCATGGAACACGTTTTGTTGTTAGTAATGGAAATCCATTTCTTAGATCAAACTTCATTTGACATCCAAAATTAGAATACACAATAGAATTTCTTGATTGTTTTTTTGATCCATTTTTCAAAATATCTTCAATAATATTCAAATATTGATATTCTTCATGATTAATGTTTTCTGATTTTTGATATATATTTTCTGTATAATGTATTTCTTTTTCAATATATTGATTTGTTGAAAAATCATATACTTTACCTACATCTCTTTTATACAAATTTTTTATATTTTGAATGCTTTTATTCATCATATATTGTGGAATAGATATACCGCTAAATACTATATCATGATTTGTCACAAGTATATGATTAGGAATTGTTTCTTGGATTTCTGTATGATAAATAAGGTCTATATTATCAAAATAATTTAGTAATACATCTTTGAAAATACTATTACCACCTATAGCAAATACCTTTCCATGATCAATACCTATCAAATATTCAAGACACTCTTTAATACTTTCAAAAGAGAATACATCTTCTACTGATTCTAATTCATCTTTATGATTTTTACTGATAACAATATTAATACGGTTTTTTAAAGGTTTTCCTATACTTTTCCATGTGTTATATCCCATAATAAGTACATTTTCATGATTGTTAAATTTTGTTGTTGTAATTTTTTGAAACATTTTCATATCAGAAGAAAGTTTACAATATAAATCATTATTCACACCAATGATACCATCCACGGTATCTGAGTAGATAAGATTAATTTTTGGCTGCATTTTATATATATATTTTTGCTATTTTTTAAATATTCTATTTCAAATTTAATTTTCTTTTTTTTCATCTTCATCATAAACTAAGTTTGGATTTACTTCTCCTGTTTCAGAATTTTTTTCTTCTTCTACAATATTATCTTCTTTATCGGATTCGCTTTCAAAAGTAAATTCTACTTCGGGGCAAGTTATTTCACGATTTGATACATAAAACATTTTTGAAATATATTCATTATTTTCTTTAAAAATAGTTTTTAATGAATTATAGTTATTGTAACATTTTCTAAAAAGGCTAAAGAATGGACTTTGATAAAAATAACTTTCTTTTAATTGATAAATTTTTTCATCAATATCATCAATGATAATTTTAAATTCTTTATCATTTTCAATTAATTCATTTAATTGCTTATTATCAAAAATAGTATCTATGCATTTATCCATTTTATCAATAAGATCGGTATTATAGATTGTAGATAATTCACTACTTGTTAAAAGTTCATGAAATGTAAAATAGATAGCATATTCTAGATCAATAATATTATCTACCTGAACAAAATCATCTTGAAGAACTAATTCTCCTCTTTTAGCATTAATATTATCATTTATTTCTAATTTTGATAAAAAATCAAGGTTTTGATGAGATTTAAGTTGTAATGTATTCATTTATTATTAATGAATATAATTTTTGTTTAAATATTTTAAAAAAAGATTTATTTAAATAAACCATTATTTGAATAAAAGATTGGTTCAAAAACATATTTTACAGATAATCCCATTAAGATTGCGAAAACAACAGAGTGGAAAATTAATAAATTATGTCCTTTTAATTCAATAGGAACATTAATCATTGCTCCTAATTTCTTTAGCATGTCTTCAACAAATGCAAAAACAGATGGTTCAGCTAAAATGTAAAATAAAATTCCTCCAACAACAGATAATTGAACAATTTTTTCGTTTAAGATATTTGAAAATCCTTCAATAACTTGTGACATTTATATTAATATATATAGATATTATTTTATTCTGAAAGTAAATAATCTTTATGGATATATAAATAATTAAATGAAATATAATCCTTTTTTTCTAAAATAGAATCCATTTGTTCTCTATTCTTTTCTGATTCATTTACGATACATTTAAAATTGATTTTATCAAATATATTCCAAATAGGAAATTTTGTATTTATAAAACATATATCAAATGATTTATTAAAGTTATTGATTGTATTTATTAACACTTTTTCTTTTTGTTTACGGTCGTATGATACATTTATTATTTCCCAATTATTATCTCCTTTAACAGCATCGCTTATTTCAGAATTAATACCCAATACATTTAAATTTTGTTTGTAAAATAAATCATTTAATTCTTCTTGAAGAGGATGTTTATCAATCTTTAATGTATGAACTATTTCGGGTATTTTAATATCCATATTTTCAAGTGTTATTTTTACAGGACGATAATTATTCATATTTTTAATGCTTAATAATTTGATTGTATCATAAAAATTATCCATTTTTCTTTCATTTCCTTTATTATAGTAAAACTTAATAGCTTCTGAATTAATATCTTCCCATTTAAATCCTCCTTTTTTCCATAAATCTTTTGTATGAAATAAAGTTGATTCATATGCAAATTGATTTTCTGTTTTGTATAATTGTTTTCCATAAATATCATAACACAACATAGACTTACAGTAAACACAATCTAATCTATGATCTTTTAAAAATCGTAATTTACGCTTTAATGTTTTGGGTTGATAAACAGTATCAACATCTATATGTAAAATATAATCATTTGATGTCATTCCAACAGCATAGTCTCTTAAAAATCCATTTGTAAGTTTTTTAGTTTTTTTGAAATAATTCCAAATAGTTTTATTTTCATCTTTAGGGAATTCAATTTTATCTAAATATTCATCTGATTCTACTTTCATATATAATATATTTTCATGAATTGGAATATCATTACTATAATCATTTTTTGAATCATCAACAATAATCCATTCTAATTTATCTTTTGGATAATCAATATTATCCCAATTATGTTGCAATAAAGGATAATATTCTTTATTTTCATGTAAAATAGTTACAAGAGATATATTAGGAAGTTCTGTAACACTCATTATTTTTAATTTATGAAGATATCTTTTTAAATCTTTTTAAACTTCATCTTCTAATATTATTTTTGAATGACCAGAAGCTTTTAAAAATTCTTCAGGGACTTCATCAGGACAATTTACAATTTTTTCTCTTAGATAACATACAAATGTTAACCTTGTATATTTTTCATAGATACCAACTGTTCCAACTTCTGGATTATCTTTAAATGCTGGTTCTAATTTTTCATTAAAAATTCTATCTTCTTCTGTTTCATAGATTTTTGTATTTGAATGCCATTGATGTACATCCATTGCTAAAAAATCATTTGATCTAACATCAACACCAACACCAAATTGTGGAAATACTGTATAACCTCCGTGATATTTTCCTCTTTCAATTACAGTTAAATTACCAAAACCATCTTTAAAATCACCGGCATCTCTGTGTAGTGCGGTTCTAAAATTTCTATTTATTGTTATTGTTGAGAAAGATGTTTCCGGTATTTTCAAATGTTCTTTTTTATTTGCTTGGATTAATTGTTTTTCGTGAGCATCAGGTATTAATTTTTTGAATAATTGATCAATTCTTTGGATAAATGGTAATCCATTTTTATATTTATCATAATTTGTTCTTGTAAAATGAGTTAATCTACATGGTAATTTACAAAAATTTTTAGATGCTTCATAGAAACCAATCGGATTTGATGCAACTTGATTGTTAACTTTCATTCTACTTTTTTCTTTTCCATCTTTAATCATATAACTGGTACTCCATTTATTTGTATCTGTTAAAATTCTTTTGCTCCAATATTGACTATTAACATCAATAGGGCCAGCACTTGCTCCTCTACCTCTACTTGGTTTAGCTAAATCCTTATAGGAATCCCATCCATTTTTTACAAGAGAATTTGAGATACAATTTTTCCTAAATTTTAGTAATAATATTTCATTTCCATCATCGTCTTTGTAGTATACATCTGTATTTTCTCTTAATACAGGGTGTTTCATATAAGATTCATCAATCCATGTTCCTTCTAATTTTGATGTTTCTTCATCTGTAAGATATTTTTGAACAATTAATTTCTTTGGTCTTCCCATTTATTTAATAAAAGAAAAAAAATTTCATTTTTTTTTAAGATAATAATTTTTATAATAATAATAGCCAAAAAGTGCCAAAGCAATTAAAAGTAATACATATAAGTAATCTATCTTACCTGCGTTTTTATCTTTATCTAATGAGTTATCATATAATTCATTATATATTTCATAAACTTCATTATAAGTGTATATTTTTTTATTATTCATACGATTAACTTCATTATGTATATCAATTAACCATTCAATTAATTCTCTTCTTGTATCCATTCTTATCGGTAGTTTTTCAAAATTATTTTCATAATGTTCTCTGCAGACGGGACATGGCAATACATTCTTTAAAGAATTAAAAAAAGTATAATATTTCTGTTTCTCTAAATCAGAAGGATTTTCTGGATATTGAAAGGTTATACTATGTAAGAATGTCCATGCTCCAGGTCCCCATATATTTGGTTCCATTTTACACATAGAAAATATATTATTTAAGAAAAAAAAGCATAACTATTAGTATGGAAAAACAATTTTGTAATAATTGTGGAAATTTTGGACATGTTTATAGTCATTGTAGACATCCTATTTTGAGTTATGGTATACTATTATTTCATATTGATAATAAAAATATACCAAGAATAGTTATGGTTGAAAGAAAAGATTCTTTATCTTATATTGAATTTATAAGAGGTAAATATAATAATCCAGAAAATAAAAAATACATTAGTCTTTTAATATCTAGAATGACAGATGTAGAAAAAGAAAAATTATTAAATAATGATTTTGATGAACTATGGAAAATGTTATGGATTCATATTGATAATGTAAATCAAAGAATTAAAAAAGAATATTTAAAAAGTAAAGAAAATTTTATAAAACTTAAAAAAGGCCTTTATACAAAAGATAAAGAATTTTTTAATCTTGAAATAATAATTAATGAATGTACTACTGATTATAAAACAAATGAATGGGAAATACCAAAGGGTAGAAGATCTGGTAATGAAAATAATAAAGATTGTGCAATAAGAGAATTTAATGAAGAAACTAATATCAAAAAAGATAATTATAAATTATTTAGTAATATTATTCCTATTATAGAAGAATATAAAGGTATTAATAATGTAAGATACAAACATATTTATTATGTTGGTAAAATAGAAGATAAAATAAACCTCGTAATTGATGAAAAAAATAAAAATCAATATACAGAAATTAAAACAATAGAATGGTTAACAGAACAACAATGTTATGAAAAAATAAGAAATTACAATACTACAAAAAAGAAAGTTATTGAAAAATTCTTTCAATTATATAAAAATATATTTGTCAATAAAAAATTAGAAATAAAAAATTAATATGTCAAAGCCTTGACTGCATTAATGATAGAATCTTTACTACGATCGTGACCTTTAAGTTCATCCATCGTTCCATCTGATTTAACAACCATGTACGTTGGGAAACCTCTTACTTTACCCTTGAATTTTTCCATTCCATCACTCTTATCTTCTGTTAAGACAAACTTAACACTTGATCCACCACCGGTTTTAACACCTGATTCTTTAACTAATTCTTCAAATGCTGGCAATGCTCTCTTTGAATGACCACACCACGCTCCATAAACCATATGGACTTCTAAGTCTCCTGAGCCACCTGAGCCACCTCCAATCGGAGGATTTAATTCCGGTCCTTTCTGTAGATAATATCCTAAACCTTTATCTCCATTTTTGTATTCATAATGTTCAAATCCTCCCTGAAATGTTTCTGAAGGATAGAATTCTTCCAATTTTGGCTGTTGTGGCTGCTGTGGCTGTTGTGGCTGCTGTGGCTGAGCTGGCTGAGGTGGAGGATCAGCCGGTTTTACACCATTAATTCTTTTATTAACACCATTACCATCTGGATGATCTAAGTTACAATGCTTTTTGATACTATGTTTCATACTATCAAAATCACCCCCGATAATACGATCTAAAAAGTTACGGTCTTTATATAGGATAAATGTTGGAATATTTTGTACTTGATTTGCTTGAATAAATTCTTTATTTTCTTCCTGATCCATATCAACTTTGAAAAATTTAATTTTATCATTTGGATATTTAGTAGCTAATTCTTCAAATTTAGGACCTGCTTCTTTACATGGTCCACACCATCCTGCACCAAAATAAAATAAAAGATATTCGGATCTATCAAGTGTTTCAAAACATTTGTCTCCTTTAACGTATTCCATTTTTATTTTAAATGATATAAAAAATTATTATAATTTTGACGTACGCAAATTATTATAATAATATAATTAATAATATAGTATTTTCATGGAAAAGCAAAATCTTAAAAACATGTCATTTGAAGACTTATATAAAAAATATTTTGAAATTAAAAGACAATATCAACAAACAAAAGACAAAAAATTGTTGCTTTTGCTAAAAGCAATTCAAATTGCTGTTGATACTAAAGATTTAGATCCAAAAGAAAAAAATAAAGTAAATGAAAATTATTTATCTTATCCAGACTATAATGATCCTGAATTTAGTACTGAATTAAGTAAAAAAGCAGAATTTTACCATTGTAAAGGTTTATTAGATTTAGTTGAATTAGATAATAAATGTGTACCTTCTAATTTTGAATTAGGTAATCATCAAAAATTTCTAAAGAATTTCATAAATAGAAATACTCCTTATAAAGGATTACTTGTATTCCATGGTGTTGGTGTTGGTAAAACATGTACAGCCGTAACTATTAGTAATTCATTTATTGAACTTTATAAAAAAGATCATAAAAAAATAATTTGTTTGGTTTCTAAAAACATTCAACCAAATTGGATGAATACAATTTATGATCCTAAAAAAGGTGATAATCAATGTAATGGAGAAAACTTTCAAACTATTATTCGGGACATTGATATGAGAATGAATACTTCTAAAAAAGTTAAAAAGTTGATCAAAGAATATTATGAATTTTATGGTTATCAACAATTCTCAAATAAAATTAAAAAACTTATTGAGATGAAATTATCAACTTCTTCAAATAAAACAATTGAAGAAATTGAAAAAAGTGTTATTAAAAAGTATTTCTCAAATCGTTTACTTATTATTGATGAAGTTCATAATTTAAGAGATGATAATTTAGATAAATTTAGTAAAGATACAATTAAATTTTTAGATAAAGTTATCAAATATAGCGATAATTTAAGATTATTACTTTTATCGGCAACACCTATGTTTAATAAAGCCACAGAAATCCAATGGTTACTTAATCTTCTACTAAAAAATGATAAAAGACCAACAATCAGTAAATCAGATATTTTTAATGAAAATGATGAATTAACATCGAAAGGTAGTAAATTGCTTGTAAAGAAAAGCAGAGGATATGTATCATATGTTCGTGGTGAAAATCCTATAACATTTCCTATAAGATTGTATCCAGATGATATAAATGACCCATTATGTATTAATGGAGAAAAAGATCATGAATATCCTACTAAAAACATGCAAGGTATTAAATATAGTAATGATGTATACAAATTCAAATTCTTACGTTTATACTACAATCAAATGTCTGGATTTCAATCATCTATTTATCAAAATTTTGTAAATTCTTTAAACTCTGATATATTACAAATTTCTGAACAAAGGATGGGTATTCAAATATCAAATATTGTATATCCAGATGTAAATATTCTTTCGGGGAAAGAACAAATTAATGAACAAAATTTTAAAAAATTATATGGTGGGGGCGGATTATTGAAACCAGATACAGGTATCATGAAAAGTTCAAAAGGTAAATTATACAAATATAGTAATAATTACCGTAAATTAATAGGTAAACCATTATTTGATATTGATAATATAGGTATGGTATCTGCAAAAATAAAGAATTTATTAGAAGGTATTATGATATCTAAATCGAATGGTATTATATTTATTTATACAGAATTTATTCCCTCTGGAGTATTACCATTATCATTTGCCTTGGAACATTTAGGTTTTGAGAAATACTCAGGAAATATTCTTGATTATCCAGAATGGAAAAAGGATAGTGTTCCGGGTACAACAAAAAGAGAACCAATTGATTATGAATGGAATACAATTTCATCAAAATCTAAAGGGACATTTAAAAGAGCAAAATACATTGTTTTAACAGGTAATACTTCTTTATCACCTAATAATGATGAAGAAATAAAAGAATTAGTATCTGAAAAAAATAAAAATGGAGAAAATATTAAAATTGTCATAGGTAATGTTGTTGCAAGTGAAGGATTAGATCTTAAAAATATAAGGGAAATACATATATTAGATCCATGGTATCATTTATCAAGGGTTGAACAAATTATTGGAAGAGGTATAAGATTTTGTTCCCACGTAAATTTAGAAAAAGAAAAAAGGAATGTAACTGTTTTTATGCATGTAGCAAACCTTGATAAAGATATAGAAAGTATTGATACATATACTTATCGTAAAGCAGAAGAAAAAGCAAGTATTATTGGTCAGGTTGAAACTATCTTAAAAGAAAATGCCATCGATTGTTATTTGAATAAACAAATTAATCATATTAAAAAAAATCAAATAAAACCAATGGATTTAATATCGAGTCGTGGAAATAATCTTCTAAATTTCGATGTGACTGATAAAACATATTCTAAAATATGTTCTTTTGGAAACTGTAATTTTAAATGTTTAACAAAAGATATTAATCAAAAAGATATTAATTATGATACTTTTTCTTTAAAAAATGCAAATGATTTATTTTTACAAGTTAAAAAAGTTATCAGAGAATTATACGAAATTAATAATTATTATACTTTAGAAGATATCATTGATAACGTTATGAAAATAATTGATACAAATATTTATGTAATTTATTACACATTATTTGATATCATCGATAATAAATATCCTCTATGGAATCATAAAAATGTGAGTGGATATCTTATTAACAAAAATGATTATTATATATTTCAACCACACACAAATACAGATAGTATTATACCGGTATATTATCGTTCTGATGTAGTTCAAAAAGATAATACTAAATATATACCTTTAAAAGATAATTTATTTGAAAAACCTCAAAAAGAAATTAAAAATATCATAACATTTAGTCAAGTAAGAAAAAAAATTATTGGTGAATTATCAAAACAAAAACAATTTTTGGAAGAATTTACATTTGAAAAATATATTGAAAAATTTACCGAGTCTATCTATCCAGAATATATCTTTGATAATTTAACTTATATTGAAAAATTAACTATCTTACAGCCAATCATTGAAAAAGTAATTAAAAAAGAACTAATAGAAGATAGTTTTAGTAAAAAGATATTTAATTATTTTAAAGATGTTTTAATATATGAAGAAGATTTAAATTATCATGTTTTGGATAAAAAGGAAAATATAGTTGGTTTCTTTTTGTATAATACAGATAAATTTTACATCAAAAAACAAAATAAATTAAAAGAATTAGATAATATAATTAATGATTATACTTTTTTTATTTACAAGAATAAAAAATTTTATGATATAAATAATATTGCTGATGGGGAATTAATTAAAGAATCTATAAGAACAAATTTATTAAAAATTAAATCAACTTCAAAAATTCTTAAAACTGGTCAGATTTGGGGTTATCCATTTAAATTAGAAAATGGAACACATGCTTTTAAATTAGTAGATAACAGTTTAAGTACACCTAATAAATTACCTGGAAGAGTAGTTAGTCAGATAGCAAAGAAAAATAGTGTAAGAGCATTTTTAAGAATATATTTCAAAAAAAATTATGATATTTTAATGGAGGAAGATTCTGATATAGATAATCAAAGTAAAAGTTTTCTTTATTTATTAATTGAAATGATAATACGTAATAAAGAAAAATTTAAAACAAATGATAAAAATATATTTATTCCATATGATTTAATATTTTTGAAATATATTGAATAAATTTGAATAAGATTATTATATTTAAACATAAACAAAATAATATAAGTATTATATAACATGTCATACAAAAGTGAACAGCTTTTAACATCGACGTTGATTATGCATCCAAAAGATCTTACTAATGATATAGATAATGTCATAAAATATAAACTTAAAGAAAGTATTGAAGGAAGATGTTATGAAGATGGATACATTGTTAAAGATTCATTACGTATAGTTCAAAGGAGTATAGGTAATATTGTTACAAATAATAAAAAAAGTGAAATAAAATATATCATTAAATACAAAGCAGAAATAATTTCTCCTTCAGTTAATGATGAAATTAATATAATTATTAGTAGTATTAATAAAATGGGTGTAATAGGATATATTAAAATCAAAGAAAGCGATACTTTTGAAGATTCTCCATTAATCGTAATGGTTCCACAAGAATATTTCGTTGATTCAAGCCTTAATTTTAATGATTTACTTGTTAATCAAAAAATAGATGTTATAACAGTTGGATCAAGAACAAAATACAATACAAAGAATATTCAAGTCATAGCTAAGCCTTTGTAAATCAGGTTTAATTTATTATGATTTAATCTAATTTAATATTATAAATATTTTTTATGGATAATGATATCAAAAAACAAAGATATTATATATATGAAAATATCAATAAATTGAGTAATCACAATCAAATTATTGATCTTATAAACATGAAAGCATGTAAATATACTGAAAATGATAATGGTATTTTTTTAAATTTAAATACAATTGATGAAAAAATAATAACAATGGTATATCATATTGTATTAAACACAATTAATTTTAAAGAAAAGATATACAATATTGATGTAGATGAAAAAGATGAAATAATAGTAGAAAACACAAATAATATTAGTGATAATACCGAAATAAACAAAGGTAAAAAAGATAATTCTTTAAGTTATAAACATTTTTCTAAAAAAGATCAAAAAATAATAGATTATTCTAAAAAATATAATTTATAAATTTGATTTATACTTAAAACGATTACTAAATATTATAATAATACTAACAATGGAATTTATTGAAGATTTTATGAAAAGCAAGAATGATTTTGCATCTAAAATCAATGATTCAAAATATCTTGAAAAACCAAAAAAGTTGAAAACTATAAAAGGTGTTAATGATATTTGTGAATTAATCATAGGCCAAAATGAAATAGAATACAATTCACTCAGTAATACTGAAAAGATAAATTATATTAGAAATAAAAAATTAGAATTTGCTTCTTCAATAAATCTTTCAAATAACTATATTAAAAAATGGAAAACTAAATTGATTCAAAATGGATTACAAGATAGTAATAATCTTTCATCAATATTGTACTTGAACGAAAAATATAATGTAAAAACAATTATCTATAATAGTGAAACAAATGAATATTATACTACAACATTGAAAAATTATGAACCAATCTATTGTCAATATAAAAATAATTCATGGCATTTGATAGATAGCAAAAATATAAATTATGATAGTTTAAAAATTAACAATGAAATTAAAGATCTTGATTCTATAATAAAACTAGATATTGACACAATTATGATACATTCTTCATTTTTGGAAGCTTTATCAAAATATAAACTATCTGATTTAGTAACAATTGCTGAAAAGGAAGGAATTAGTATGATAGATTCAAAAGGAAAGAAAAAAATTAAAAAAGTTATTTATGATGAAATAAATTTGAAACATTATATTCAAGATATTTAAAAAAAAATAGTTAATTAATAATATTATGAAACTGTTTGAAAATCAGGATAATGATTACATGCAGTATATAGAAACTGCTATATCTTCAAAGAAAGTAGAACTAGAATGTATTTTTGGTAGTAAACAATCTAAGAATCCAATTGATAAAAAAGTATTTTTATCACTAATAGACAAGTGTAAAGAAAATTATCATGTTTTAGAAGAAACAACATCATTGGATATAAGAAATGAATTTAGGAATAATGTATCAAATATAAGATGCACAATTAATGGATTAGAATCAATTAAACGTTATTGTCGTGAAGATTCACTTGATAATATAGAAAATGATTATATTAGTTTTATTCAGAAACAATATTATAAAGATAAAACAAATCCTACAAAAAAATATACTTCTTTACAAGATGTGAATTTTAATGTAAGATTAAATCTAAAAACTGAAAATCCATTATCAAAAGAACATAATTTTGTGATTCAATTTTTGAATGAATTTAAAAATAAAAATAAACATTTTCGTTATAAAAAACGTATTAGTTTTTTGACAGTTGATAAATTATTTCGTATTGATTTATCTGTTGTTAAATCAACTAGATTTAGAAATGGTAAATATGATTTTCAAAAAACATTCAAGAAAGCTAATATCTTAAATAATTATGAAGAATATGAAGTTGAAATAGAATATATTGGATGGAAAAAAGATGTTGGAAATGAAGAAATTGATAAATTATACAATCATTTTAATGAATTTTTCATCCCTGGAAAAAACAAAGTCGTATTAGGAAATGTTTATGATCCATTAAATCTTGGAATAAAGATATTTGATGATACAGATGAAGATTATAATGTTGCTTTTAATGAGGATTATAAATACACAGATAATACTATTATCGAAGATTCAGATAAAATTAAACACTATGAAGATATGATAGGTAAATTTATGAAAATAAAAGACAGTTATTTTAATAATGTTCTACAAGATAAAAAATTAAGAGATTCAATTAAAGAATATTCAAAAAGAGGGATAAATGTTATGATTGTAAAAGAAATTGTAGAATATAGTGAATCTGGTATAGAAGCAATCATAGAGATGATTGAACCAATTGGAGAATATAAAACTTTATCTGTTCCTATAGAATATTTGTATAATATTCCTACCTTTACTCCGGATGATATTTATATGGATGAAATAGATGATGGATATTTTAATGATGAATTACCATCAAAACTTCCAGATGAAGAAAAAGGTTCCGTATATAAAGAAATTGTGAAAAAGGTATCTGAAATATTAGAAACCCATGTGATAGATTTAACAAAAATGATATATAATAATGAAAAATTATTATCATATAATACAAAAGAAGTGATAATAAAGAAATATAAAGAATTTACAAATCAATCAATGAAACCATATGATTTTATATTTATGGCTCCACAACCTGTGACATTAACTATGGATTATTTGAAAATTAATAATCCTAGAAATATATTAACTGATTATGCAGTAACTGAAAAGGCTGATGGTGAAAGATATCAAATGATTATTGTTGACAATAGAGGTTATTTAATTAATTCAAAGAAAAATATAATTGATATGAATGTATATTTCGAAAATTATGAAAATGGATGGATATTTGATGGAGAATATATTACACGGGATAAAGAAAATAATCCTATACAGTTATTTATGATATTTGACATTTACTTTGATGAATCATCTAAAAATAGAAAGATTACACCTCAGCCGATCCATACATATCCATTTATAAGTCGGGGTTTTTCAAGTGATATATCACGATACAATATGATTCAAAAATTCTTTGATGATATGAAACTTAGTAAATATTCAAATGATTCTGATATGATAAGGATTGGAATGAAAGAATATCATTTTGGATACCTTTCAAAAACAGAAGATGATATGATGAAACCTTTATCAGAATATCAAGATGATATAACAGGGATATTTAAAGCATCTGATATGGTATTAAAAAGAGAAGAAGAAGGATATTATGAATATCGTATTGATGGATTGATCTATTTACCGGTTAGATATTCTGTCAAAGGTTCATTAGAAGGATTACAGTCAAAGCAAATAAATGGAACTTGGGAATACAATTTTAAATGGAAACCTCCTGAAGAAAATACTATTGATTTTATGGTAAAAGTAAAAAAGACTATTGAACAATCAAAAACGGTTGACCAAATATTACCATTTATTGAGATTAATAATGGTATCAAGGTAATGAATGATTATAAACAGTTAGAATTATATGTTGGATACGATGAATTAGAAGATGATGATTTAGATTATTGTATGTTGATATTAACGGGTAATACCCGTAAACAGGGTAAAGATAAAGAAAAATTAAAGATATTTAATCATCATAGTACTGATGTAGATAAATATAATACTACAAATATAAAATTGGAAAATGGAAAAATGCTATGTTTGAATGCAGATAAAGATGAAATTAGAGACGGAGATTTAGTTGAAATGAGATATAATAAAGATGGTAATAACGGATGTTATTGGGAACCATTGCGATTACGATCAGATAAAAAGTCACCACAGTATTTCAAAGTAGCAAACAATGTATGGAATACCATTTTATATCCTATTACAAATGAAATGATAAAAGGTGAAATTGATATAACATCTACTATTAAAGATGAACGTGAAGATATAGGAAAATATTATGTAAATGAAAATGATAGTAGTTATTATGAATCAAATTCATTAAGAAAGTTACATAATTATATTAAAAGTAAATTAATTACAGGGGTTTGTAAGACATTTAAATCACCCATAAAAATAATGGATTTATCATTTGGTCAAGGAGGAGATGCACAAAAATATATTAATGAATCATTTAAATGTAACGTATTTCTGGGTCTTGATATTTCAACAAATATTACAGAGGCTTGTAAAAGATTTTATTCAATTAATCGTAATACAAAGGGAGTTTTAATAAGAGCTGATACAAGTAAAAATATTAAAAGTGGAGAATGTTCATCAATTGAAGGTATCACAGATAAAGAAAGAATTCATACTGAAACAATGCTTTCAATTGTATATGGGGAAAATCGTCCGATACCAAAAGAATATGAAACTATAAAGAAAAGATATTTTGGACTATGTTCACGTGGATTTGACGTTGTTAGTTCTCAATTTTCGATGCATTACTATTTTGCTACACAAGATTCATTTAATGGTTTTATAACAAATCTAAATGAAAATATCAAAAAAGGAGGATATTTTATAGGGACCTGTTATGATGGAAAAAAGATATTTGATTACTTCAAATCTATTAATGATAGCATGAGAAAAATATGGGATGAATCTCATGGTGATGATGATGCTGAGGAAGAAGAAACAACTACAGATGAAGATACAACTGAAGAAGAAGATGATGAACCCGAAGAATATCAAGAATATAAAATATTTGATTATAAAGAGCCAACTGGTCGTAAAATATTTAGTATTGAAAAAAAATATAATTTAGAAAATTTTGATTATAACGAAGAAGATGATAATAATATGTTTGGAAATGAAATAGAGGTTTATATGGATAGTATTGGTCAACCAATTGTTGAGTATCTTGTAAACTTTGAATATTTTATAGAAATTATGAAACAGAATGGTTTTGATTTAGTTAATCCTAAAGGTACAACTACAAATCTATTTCATAATAAATATTATGAAAATGGTTTAGGGCAATTTTCAAAAGTAATTGAAAATCTATCAGAAATAAGAAAAACAGATGAAATTTTTAGGAAATATTATAATGAAGCATATGAAATTAAACCTCAATATTCGATAGTTAGTCCATTAGTAAGATTGAGTAGTTTTAATACATATTTCATCTTTAAGAAAAGATAATAATAGATAACTTATTTAAAATAAAACTTAGTAAATAATACTATGAAAAATTATATTATTGGAAAACACGAAAAAAATATCAACATAAGTGAAAATGAAGATAATATAGTTATTTACTTAGAAAAAGATAAATTATCAGAAATAAAAGCACAGATAGATGATTGTGATAGTAAAAAATGGGAAGATTCTAAGAAAAAATTAAATATATATGAATATATTTATACCTCTTCAAAACAATCTTCTAACATATGTAAAATATTACCCATTAGTCGTTCTTACTTTAAATTACACGAAATAGTGAAAAATAATAATTTTTTACAAGATTCAAGTTATTATGCATGTATTGCTGAAGGACCAGGTGGATTCATACATTGTATAAATCAATTATCTAAATATGAAAAAAAGAAAATTGAAAGGATATATGGTATAACTTTGATATCAAAAGACAAAACAATTCCATATTGGAATCAGAATATACTTAATAATTCAAAAAATAAGATTATTAATGGTAAAGATAATACTGGAAATATTTATAAATATGAAAATGTAGAATTTTTTATTAAACAAATTAATCATAATTATTGTACTTTAGTTACTGCTGATGGCGGATTTGATTATTCAAAAGATTATAATTCTCAGGAATTATTATCATATAAATTATTATATTCCGAAATTTACATAGCTCTTAATATTCAAAAATTGAATGGTAACTTTGTGATTAAATTTTTTGATTTGTTTCGTTATAAAACTATACAACTTATTTATTTATTATATTGTTGTTATTCTGAAATACATATTTATAAACCATGCACAAGTCGCCTTTCTAATTCAGAAAAATATATCATATGTAAAGGCTTTACAGGTTGTAATAATAAAGTTAAAGAAAAATTAAAAGAATATTATGATGATTGTGAAAAGATTCATATAGATGTACCGGAAAGTTTTCTAAATGAAATAAATAAATTTAATGAAATTTTTGTTTCATTACAAATGAATTTAATAAATAATATCTTAGAATTAATTAAAACAAATAAAAAATTAGAAAAAACACCGAGTGAAGAACAAATTAGAAAAGCAATAGAATGGTGCGAGAAATATGAATTACCTATTAATGATAAATGTACTTATCTAAAATGAGTAATTTGATTTAATATCTTTAATTTCCATAAAATTTTCATTCGAAGTGCTAGAACCATAAACATTTCCGAAATATTTACCACCATTAATAGATTTTTCATTTTCATATTCCCATACTTGTAATGGAAGACCATTAATAACTTTTAATTTAGTATTATCAATATTTTGATATACTTTATTAGATCCGATACTATTTAGTACTGGATTAGATTCAGTATCTTCTATAAGTTTTGGAGGAATTAATTGTAAACGATTATTATAATCACAAAATACTTCTCCAAATTTATTTTGTTTGCATCTTTCTGGAAGTGTTGTTGTTGAATCCGGAGATGTATTATCATGAAAAAATTTATCTTTATTGAAAAATCCTCCAATGTCTATTTTTTCATCTTCTATATCGGAAGTATAATATTTAGGATGTTGTGAAACATTTACATTTGACCATGCTGTTTTCATATTTTCATCTACAAATCTAAATTCTGTTGTATCTTCTGGATTAGGTGAAATAAAATCTTTCTTTTCATTAAATTTACTAACATCTAGTACTTCTTCGTAATTATTATGGATAATACTTATAGGTTCACTTTCATCACTAAGTGCTTTGATTTTAATAGGAGAAATTTCATTTAATTTTTTTAGATTTTCTTTTATTATTTCCCCAATTGATTTAGACCCTGGTTTTTTTTCTATATCTCCAATAGCAGTAACATCTACAATGTTCATATTTTCATTTTTTTCATAAGTAAATTTTTTATTCATATTACGATTAATAACAAAAATCATAAATATGATTACAAAAAGAAATGAATAGTTAATTTTCATCTAATATACTATATCAAATATAAAAAATTATCTAAATGTTTTAATTGATTCAAAACATCACATGAAATTTCTAAAGTACAATAATTATTATAATGTTTTAAATTAATTTCGGTATTATCTATTATATTTTTATAAAGTATATAACTTTCTTCAATAGATACATCTGAAAAATTATAAGGTTGACATTTTATTTTATTATATTCTTGTATTAGAAACTTTTTTTCTTCATCATAAGTTATTTTTTGATCAATAATATAATTAAAATCTATATTATTATCATTTTTATTTACAGTTATAAGAACATTATTTTCATAGTATTCTTTAATTTCACCAATTTTTTCTAGATTATATTTTTTACATATTTCTTTTAGTTTTGATAAAGATAGTTTTATATCATACACGTTTTCATTTATTTTTGTGCATATATATATTTTATACATACTATTTATTAATATTATTGATCATCTTTCTAAATATTTAACCAAATGTATTTTCACCAGTATATACTACATATAAAAATCCATCTTCATCTTTTTCATCATGATATATTTCAGAAATTGTTTTTCCACTACCAACTAATTTATTATTAATAGTAATAAAAATAGCTTGTGAAGGATCTAATTTAATTCTTTTACGAATAATAAATGAAAATTGTGTAATACTCATTGTTTTTGGTACTAAATATTTACATTTATCTACATCAGGTAATTCTGTAGAAGAATGTTTTTGAACAATAATAGGTATCCTATCCGGATATTTTTTTATTACACTTTCTGATTCATCCTTTCTTTTGTTAAAAGAATATTTATTTTTAAATTGTTCCATATATAATTGTATATATAATTTATTTAAATTTTATTTAAGGTTAATTTAAATTATATAAAATAATTAAAATGAAAGTAGTCCGTGTAAAAATAGATGGAACTATGGATGAAATTTCAATTACAAAAACAAAAAACATATTAAAATCCCTTGAATCTATATCAATATCAAAAGGTACTTCTCAATTTAAACTATTATATGAATGGGTACTTGATAAAGACGTATATGAATGTTATGGTTGGTTTGACGGAGATGCAGGATTTGAAAATAAACATGAATTAATTCCAAATGGAAATTCAAGTTTCTTAGAAGAAAATTCTTCAGATATTCTTTTATTTGGAGATATATTCATTTTACGTAAACAAAATGATAAATATATAAATTTAGATATTTCTAGTTACGGTGAAATATTTTCCTTAATGTATGGTGGTTTTGATGATTGTGAAACATCGGAGGAAGAATCTTCAGAAGAAGAAGAATTACCCAATAGCGAAGATGAAGATTTTATCGTTGATGATGAAGAAGAAATTATTAGTGATGAAAGTTACACAGAAGAAGATGATCTAGATATTGATGAAAATGAATATTCTGATGAAGATGAAGATTAAGTTTTATATTTTAAGCATCTTTTAATTTTTCTAATAATAATTTATCTTTTTGAAATGCTTCTTTATAATATTGATTTACAAATTTTACATAATTTTCTTTAATCGTATCTATATCTTCCCCTTCTTTAATATCATCAAAATGTTCATTTAAATATGATATATATAATTCTTTAAGTTCTTCAGAATTTGTTTTTAATAATTGTTCATAATCGGGTCTGCTAAAAACAGATTTAAGTTTTTGAAAGGTTGATGCAAGTTTTCCAGGCTTTTCTGAAGAAACAGAAGTTTTTTTCTGTGTAGAAATACCACTTGGTTCATATGATGGAATATCTGTTGGGTTTTTTGGAGCAGTCAAACCATATGGTTGAGCGAATGTTGTTAATTCACCTTCATCTTCAGATTCTTCTTCTCTTCCAAATGATTCAAACTCTTGTAATTCTGGATCATCTTGTGATATAACTGAACTTGTATCAGAATCTGTTTCATATTCTGATTCATCTTCTTCTTCTTGTTCTTCTTGTCGTGTTGGGAATAATCCAGGTTCAACTGGTTTTCTTTGAGTCGCTTCTGATAATTTAGATTTTATTCCGCTTAGAAAACCCGTCTTTTTTTGTTCTTCTAGTTCTTCTTCTTTTTCCCATTCAGATGGTAATCTGCTTTCACTTGACCATTCTCTACCTAATTCACCTTCAGATTCGCTTTCTGATTGTTGTGCTAATGGAAGTTCACTGGATGTAAAAATTTTTGGATCATTGGGGTCTGCTTCTGTTTCAGAATATTGACCAAATGGTGTAAAACCACTTGGATCACCTTCTTGTGTTACATCTGATCCATATTCTGATTCAGAACTAGATTGTTCTTCTAATCTTGCTGCAGGAGAAGATGTAAAAGGTGATGCTACTTTAGTTTCTATTTCAGGTTCTCTTTCTTGTGATTCATATCCTGTTTCTACTGTTGATGATTGAGCAAATGGTGATATACCGGATGTTTTTTCTTCTTCTTCTTGTAGTTCTCTTAATTGTTCATCTGTATCTCGCAATATATCTTCTAATTCTTCATCTGTATCAACATCTGACCCTATTTCTTCTGCTTCTTTTTCTTTTACTGCTTCTTCTGGACTGGCGACTGATGCTAATTCTTCTTGTTCTTGTTCTTGTGCAGCGGCTTCTAATTCTTTTTCCCTTTTCTTCTGGGCGGCTTCTTCGGCAAGTCTTTTACTAAGTTCTTTATCTCTTTCTTGTGCTTGTTGCCAAAGTTCAAAGTGAGAAGGTTCTGATGATCTTGCGTGTGCTTCACTTGTACGTTCAATTTCTTCGGCTGTTGCTTGTGTAATTACCGGATTAAGTACATCTTGTTCCCACCTCCACTCTATATCACTAGGTTGTTCTTCCCTTAATTCTTGTTGTCTTAATTCTTCTTCTCTTTCCATTTCTCTTTTTAATCTTCTTTGTCTTTGTTGTTGAGATCTAGTATTCCTCTTTTTTTTTCCACTTCTCCCGCTACGCCCTCTCCCTCTCCCTTTTGACCTCCGCGCACCACCATTCAAACTTTTACTAAGCTTTTTTCTTTGTTTTTTTAATGTTTTTCTTTGTTTTTTTAATGTTTTTCTTTGTTTTGAAATAATAACACTTTGTTCCGCAATTATCTTTCTTTGTTTTTCTATAGTTCTTTGTTTACTATTAGATTTACGTTTTGTTGAAGTTCTTTTTCTTAGTTTTTTAGATTTTGTTCTTTTTTTTTTATATGATGAAATACCTTTACTTTTGGTTTTTTTATCACCCATCTATATTAAATATATATATTTTAAATAAACGCGACGATTAAATATTTAAAATTTGATTATGAATAATAATAATTATAGTAAATAAAGATGGATACATTTTCAAACAAAAAGGATGATGAAAGAAAAAAGATGGTTAGTTTTATGGATAAAATTATTCAAGATATTTCTTTAACAAGAAAAATAGAAAAAAGTATTTACAATTATGTTATCAAACTATCAAAAGAAAGAAATATTCAAAGGCGCTGGTCAAATACAGTTTTTAAGAAATTGTATCATTCAAAGATATTATCTATTTATTCAAATCTTAAAAGTGATAGTTATATTAAAAATAATACATTTCTGCAAAGACTAAAAGAAAAGAAAATAAAACCAGATGAGATTGGAACATTAAGTGTTTATGATATCTTTCCTGATAATTGGAAAGAATTACTTAATGCTAAATCAAAAAGAGATAAGATTAAATATGAACTTAAGCCCGAAGCAATGACAAACTTATTTAAATGTAGAAAGTGTGGAAGCAGAGAAACATCTTATTATGAAGTTCAAACACGTTCTGCTGATGAACCTATGACACAATTTATAACATGTCTAAAATGTGATAATCGTTGGAAACAATAATTTATGCTAATCCTATTCCTCCATCTTCAACATTGACAATTTCGCATCCTGAATCTGTGCAAACTTGTTTAGCATTAGGGGCGGGTAATACTGTACGATGACATTCTTGGCAACCATACATTGATTCATTTTTTTCATTTATTTGTTGCATAATTTGTTCAGCATTATTGATTAAATGAGTTCTATATTCCCAAGCACTCATTTTTTCTTTACGTAAAGTATTAAGAATACAATTAGAAGTAAAATCAGTCATAAAACGACCATCTGCCATTCTAGCAGGAAAGTCAGAGTGAAAATTATCTGGTACTTTTAAATCGTTCATTTATATATTATATATTATAATTATATTTTATTTTTTAC
>CEUR01337360.1_pt1 | contig 22704 bp, 3 predicted proteins | sample 356411 | NCBI WGS metagenome assembly CEUR01 (sample SAMEA2622715, study PRJEB7988) | marine metagenome | biome: marine biome (ENVO:00000447); feature: surface water layer (ENVO:00002042); material: "saline water (ENVO:00002010), including plankton (ENVO:xxxxxxxx)" | depth 5 m
AATCCCCAGCTAGCCAAAAATATCTTGGAAACTTATTGGCATACGGACGAAAAATTACAGCTATTACATGATGAATTTATTGAGAATTCGGTTAGTAACTTTTACTTGCCAATGGCTGTTGCGCCAAACTTTGTAATTAACCAAAAACCCTTCGTTCTACCCATGGTCACTGAGGAAAGTTCAGTAGTTGCTGCCTCGGCCAATGCGGCCAAATTTTGGTCAACGCGTGGCGGATTTCACGCTGAAATTATTGGCACGGAGAAAACAGGTCAGGTGCACTTTATGTTTTCAGGATCTCCCCAAAAACTCGCTATATTTTTTAAGGATGTAAAATCAAAACTTCTCAAAGAAACAGAGGATATTACCAAAAACATGCGAAAGCGCGGGGGTGGCATTGTCGATATTGAATTAATTGACAATTCCAATAATCTTAACAATTATTACCAATTGCATGTGCTTTTTGAAACCTCAGACGCTATGGGGGCGAATTTTATTAATTCCTGTCTCGAACAACTTGCGAAAACACTACAAAACCAAGCCGCAAACTATGCTCAATTTTCAGATAATGAAAAACATATAGAGGTGGTGATGAGCATATTGTCCAACTACGTTCCTGGAAGTCGAGTCAAAGCATGGGTGAATTGCCCCGTTTCTGAATTAGGGGAGGGTGGCAGCATACTAGCTAAAAAAATTGTGCAAGCAGTTAACATCGCACATCAAAACCCATACAGAGCCGTTACACATAACAAAGGTATAATGAATGGAATTGATGCACTGGCGATTGCTACTGGAAATGATTTTAGAGCTATTGAAGCAGGGATTCATGCCTATGCTGCTCAAGATGGACAGTATAGAGGACTATCAAAAGCCTGGATTGATGAGCAAATTTTTTGGTTTGAACTTGAGGTACCATTGGCTGTTGGTACAGTCGGAGGTTTAACCAAGCTCCACCCGTTGGTGAAGTGGTCACATGAATTATTACAGAATCCAAATGCAGAAGAGCTTATGCAAATTATGGCTGTCAGTGGATTAGCGCAAAATTTTGCTGCATTGAAATCTTTGGTCACAACTGGTATACAGAAAGGACATATGAAAATGCATTTGCTCAATATTCTGAACCAAATGGGTGCAACTGAAACTGAAAAACAATTAATGGTTGAACATTTTAAGACCAATGTTGTCAGCTTTAACGCCGTTGAACAATTACTTTCAGCATGGCGAAAAACCTAAGTTTTTTTAGCTCCGGAAAACTCCTCATTTCCAGTGAATATGCGGTGATTGATGGAGCCTGTGCGCTTGCTCTTCCAACAAAACTGGGTCAAAGCATGAAGGTGATTTATAAAAAAGAACCTGGGATACACTGGATCGCTAAGGATGTGAATGGAAGCATTTGGTTTGAAGACCATTTTCAAATTAATGATTTTCATTCAAATTCACAGACGAACGAAACCACTTCTCGAGTACAGAAAATTTTGCTTGCAGCAAGTGAACTTAACCCTGATTTTTTGGTAAATCATACTGGATTTCTAGTTGAAACGCAACTTGGTTTTTCTAAGGAATGGGGATTAGGTAGTTCGTCGACATTGGTCAACAATGTCTCACAATGGGCGAATGTGAATCCGTTCTATATACAGAAAAAGGTTTTTGGTGGAAGTGGTTACGACATCGCTTGCGCCCAAAAAGACAATCCGATAACCTATCAACTTATAGAACAAAGGCCAAAGGTTGAAGATGTAGCTTTTTTTCCTCCATTTCATGAACATTTATTTTTTGTTTACATGAACATTAAACAAAACAGTCGGGCTTCAATACAAAATCACTATCGGGGTATATCGGATCAAGAACGGAATGCCCTAAATGCTTTGACCAAGCGATTTTTAAGAACCAAAAAAGCGAGTGAGTTTCAAGCCCTGATGCTCGATCATGAAAACATAATTTCAAATCTGATTGGTCTACCACCCGTTCAGCAGACTAAGTTCTCAGATTATAAGGGGGTTGTCAAGAGTTTAGGTGCTTGGGGAGGTGATTTTGTTCTTGCTTGTGGCCCTAAAAATAGTAAAGCATATTTTTCTGAAAAGGGATATGCAGTATGTATCCCTTATTTTGAACTTATCAGGCGAGAAAATTAAACCTGGTTGTAGCGTGATATTAAAATTTTGGCACGATAAATGATAATAATTTAATGTCTTAATAATTTTTTGTTAGTTATTGTTTTTACGCCTGCACAACATATCTCCTCTGTGCAGGCGTTTTTGTAATCTTTAACTATATTTATAATGAGTTACTAATATGCAATATTATCGCTACTTCTTTATAGAATTTTTAAATGGTCAAGATATAAACCCTGAACTCGTTTGGTGGATTGACTTTCTGATTATCTCTTCCCTAGTACTTGGAACCTCTTTTTTGTCAGTAATATCATCAAGATTAATAATAAGTAGATTTTTGAAAAAACTTGCTAAGAGAACAAAAACAAATTTAGATGACTATCTTTTATCCTCGAAATTTCCCCTTTATTTCTCCAGGGTAATTCCCTACTTTTTTCTCTTATGGGCAATTCCATTTTGGATTATTGATAGCCCATACACAACATCGATTATAATGATCTTACTTAACATCTATGGAGTAATCGTAACCATTTTGATTTTTCGAAGTATTCTTCAAACATTACGTTCTTTTTTATTTTCACTAGATTCATTTAAAGACAAGCCAATCGATAGCTATATACAAGTATTTATGCTGCTGATTTGGGCAATTGGTATCATTATTATTTTTTCCATTCTAACTGGTAAAGAAGTCGGATATTTTTTAACTGCAATGGGGGCAATTTCTGCTGTACTTCTGTTGATTTTTAAAGATACCATTTTGGGGTTTGTAGCCAGTATTCAAATTGCTGCAAATGATTTGGTTCGTATCGGAGATTGGGTAACAATGGAAAAATATGGCGCTGATGGAGACGTGATTGAGATCAACCTGTCAACTGTTAAAGTTCAAAACTTTGATAAAACTATTACAACGATTCCAACATACAACCTAATTTCTGATTCATTTAAAAATTGGCGAGGTATGGCAGAATCTGCTGGAAGACGTATTAAACGTTCAATCATCATAAGAACATCAAGCATTAGATTTTTAGAGGGAGATGATATAGAAAGGCTTAAAAATATTGAGAGAATTTCGACTTACGTTATTGAAAAAATTTCTGAAATCAAAAAAGATAACGAAATAACAAATAGTAATAAGTCTTTGGCTATAAATGGTCGAAATTTAACAAATCTTGGAGTTTATAGAGAGTATGTCGAAACTTATCTGAAAACACATAATAAGATTAGCAATCAACTCACAGTCATGTGTAGACAACTTACTCCAACTCAATATGGCGGAATTCCTCTAGAAATTTATGCGTTCAGTACAGAGAAGGAATGGGTTAGCTATGAACATCTAGTTGCTGATATTTTTGACCATCTTCTTTCATCGTTAAGTTACTTCCGTTTAGAAAGCTTTGAATTAGATAATAGTAAAAATTTGAAGGAACTTTAAAAAATAATGTGACTTTGTATTACATGTATTGATTTGTAAAATTCACTTACATGTTCTCAGTTGTTAGCCTTTTATAATTTCCTCTTCTATTTCTCGAAAACCTATTAAAATCCATAGTAACACCTATTTGTATAATTGACGGTGGATTATAGGTTGTTTGAGAACTTGGAAATGTATAAGTTAAATCTACGCGATAATTATCCGATGAAAAACCAGAAATTAAACCAAATTCAAGAGAATTATTTTCTTTGTATTTAGCTAACGATTGTAAAATACCTAATGAAAATCCGTCCATTTGAAGTTCTTGAGAAGAATAAATTCTAAGAGTTTCTCCTGCTTGTTGAGTATATAAGTACATCAACATGTAAGAATAGTCAGGTAAAAAACTCCTTCCATATCTGTTTACGTTAAATTCCAAAGCGGCCTGTAGAGAAAATGAAATATCCTTTTCAATTTCTGATTCATTGTTAAATGAAATATCGGGTGTATTGATATGATCAAGAGTTAGTCCAATTAAAAATCTGTCGTTATAGACCAGTGCTGAAGCACCTACATCAAAGTAATTATTTGATGGAGAAAAATCAGCTAATGGATCTCTAGATACACCTGAAATTGTTCCCAAGGTCAAATCAATTTGGTCTTGGAAAATTAATGAGCTTCTATCAATATTTTGTGAGCCAATGCCTAGTGAAAGTGCACCGAGTATATATGTGTCAAAATTTATTGGAATTTTGTAAATATAACTCAAATCAATTTGAGTTTCAGATAACCCAAGATTAGTTAAGCTAAACGAATTAACATCTAATCCTATACTAAAGTTCATTTCATCAAAAGCAAAGTTTCCAAACAAATATTTATTATCAATATAAGATGTTCCATCTCCATAATCAAATTGGCTGTAACTCGCTCCAGCTTTAGATACCATATTTAGTCCATGGAAACTGGGATTAATGAACTGAATGTTTCTAGAAGTTGTTATGAATCCTTCTTGAGCATATCCTAATGAAAATGTCATAAATAAATACAGAATTATATGTCTATTTAAAAACCTCATCATTCGATTAAAAATATTGTTCCCGTTTTTGATACAACCTCATCATTTAATCGTACCCCCAAAATTTTATATATATAGAATTTTGAAGCAGGATCAGAATTAGTTCCATCCCAACCTTTTATCTCGATTAATCCATTTTCAGAAAGATTTGTCTCTGAAACTGATTCTTCATAGATTAATATTCCTTGTTTATTGTACACAAAGAAGTCAACAGCTTTTAACCCAGTAAATACTGGCCCTATAATCTCATTAATATTATCTCCATTAGGACTAAATGCATTAGGCATTAGTATAGTATAACCTTTTCCAACTACAATCTCTTGAGTTGCTGATGTAAAGCATCCTGATGCATTATACACATATACAGTAACAGTATATGTTCCATCTGCAAAATACTGGTGAGATACTCTCTCTCCTATGACGACAGGAGATGCGTCGCCAAAGTCCCATTCTACTCTACTGTAGCTTACATTATTTGCTAGTGTAAATAGAATATTACTTCTTTCACTTATTGTGCCATACGAAACAAGCTCAGGACTTGTATAATTAATTACTGGTGGAAGAACATTTGGATCCAATAAATCAGAAGAAACTACCACACCACATCCATTTGCATTTTCAATTCTAAAAGTTGCATTACTAACAGGAGCTGCAATTAGAACCCTGTAGGTATTAATTCCAAATTCAGCAGCAATGATGTCAACATCAGTGTTTGGAACTCTAACTCCGTTATAGAAGAATGAAATTGAGCCTGCACTTTGGTTAATATCAATATCAACATAACCGCCTGATAAAGTACAATAAGCATCATCAACTCTTACAGACCCATACAATATCTTATCTTTTGGAAGTTCATAAATTTCACTTGTAATACATACATCTGGGTCATTTTCAAGATCACTTAATGCTGAATTATTTATGACAGAAATATCTGGTCCTTCCACAACTGATAGCCTATATAGCCCAGGGGTTAAGTTATCTGCATAGGTAGTTCCCTTAAGACGATCAATTTTTTCCCAAGAACCTGAAGAGCAAGATGATACACCTCCAGTAACAACAACAGATGAAATATCATCAGTTAAGGGGTCTTGGTCGTGATCTAAATTTGCACTTGTAGCTACAGTATTTGGAACTGCACAAATTTGATATTCACCATTTGCTGAGAATTCGGATAGGCTTTGTTTGACATCAGTTATGAAAGTACCGTCACAAGTTCTATATGAAACTGTGCTATAAATAAAATTAGGGTTACCTACTTCAACCACTCTTCCATCACCTCGATCAATTTTTCCAGCATCAGTAGTTCCATCATTATCTATATCAGCATCTTCAATATCAAAAATTCCATCGAAATCACTATCCCTTAAACGAATTGTATAAGTAACACAATCTTGATTTTCATCAAGTTTTTCCCAAATATAATTTTTGTAATATGCTGGATTTCCACCAGTTATTGACACAGATATTAACCCATCATCAAATCCAGTGCAAGAAACAGGATTGATAATTGAAGTTGTAATTTCTGTGGGAAGTGGTTGAATGATTGTAAATGACTCTGTTACAGGACAGTCAGAATTTCCTTGAGGGAAAACACTCACGGTGTAATTACCAGGCTGTAAGTTTTTAATATGGTTTGATTGAGTCTGGTTAGTATAACCTAATGGTCCATTCCAGGAATAAATATAATTTAGCCCCGAAGTAATATTAGATAAGTTTACTTGAATTTCTCCATCTCTATTTCCGTAGCAGGAAATATTTTTAACAAGAGAAACATCTGTCCCGTGAGATGGGTCATTCATGTCAGTAACAACTTTAGTTGTATTAATTGAATAATCAGGAACAACATTGAGGTCAATTGTTACTGCAGTTGATTGACATCCATTAGTATTTGTCCCTATTACATCAAAAGTATATTGTCCTCCAACTGAAACACTGCCATATATTCTTAATACATCTGAACCAACAACCTCAGAACTTAATCCACTTGGAAGATTGTCAGCTGCAGGTATACTACTGTTTTTGAATCTTATTCTTATATCTGAAATATTAGAATCAACGCAAATTGTTTGGTCAGCTGTGTTAGTTGAGCTAAGAAGAGATAATTCAGCGTTTGCCTGAACAGTAATAACACCACTTAGTTCTGGACTATCACAACCTTGGTTGTTCAGAGCTCTGACAGTATAATTGTAAGGGGTATCAACACTAACATTCTGCGTTGGAGAGCCTGTTATTGTAATCGCTCCAAATGCCGAGTCATATGGGTTTGGTGTGTAGGTCACACCAGGTGGAAGTCCTGAAACCACAACATTGCTAGTTCCTCCTCCAAAAGAATAAGTAATCGGATCTATAGAGTCCCCTTCACAAATTAATTGATTAGTCGTTGATGTAGTTGAAGATAATTCAATTTCAGAATCCGGGTTAATTGTTATTTTACCCTGTAATTTTTCTGACTCACAATTATTACCTAATGATTCAACTTCAAAATCGAAATCAGAAATTGAGTTAATATTTTCAGTAGCTGTTCCACTAATTGTGAGGATATTTCCTGTTATCACCCAACCTATTCCTTGAGGTAGTCCTGTTACACGAGCAGAGTTTGCAGCACCACCAAACTCATAAACTACATTTAATGGTAAAACACTACCTTCACAAATAATTTGGTCAGTAGAATTTGTTCCAGAAAGGAGCTTTAACTCATGACCATCACTTACGGTTATTGAACCTGACTGTTCACTAGATACACAACCATTAGCAAGGTTTACAGCCTTTAGAGTGTAATTATAAGTTGTGTCTTGATCAATATTAATTGGTGACCCTGATAAAGTAAACTCTCCAGTAGATGTATCAAAATTAGGTACAATCCCTTGTGGTGGATTTAAAGTATCCCAAGAAATTTGAACTTGTTGTGCTCCATCGTAAGTATTGAACTTGACTGGAATGATTTCCTCCCCTTCACAAACAGTTTGAACACTTGGTCCGCTAAGAGGAATAATTATTGGATTAGGCACAATAGTAATTTTACCAGGTAACTTGATCGAGTTGCAAGTTGGTCCTAAAGTTTCAACTTCATAGTCAAATTCATTAGTAGATGTTGAACTTGCATCAAAAGTCGAAGCTCCAGAAATAGTAATTTTATTATCAGCAATAGAATAATTTATTCCTGGGGGGAGTCCATTTACTCTTGCAGCAATTGAACCTCCACCAAATTCATATATTATTGGTGAGGACAACTCATCTCCTTCACAAATAATTTGATTAGTTGTCGCTGATCCTGATAAAAGTTGAAGTTTGTGGCCATCTAAAACTGTAATTGACCCAGAGTATTCGGCGGATTCACAACCCCCAGTTACATTAACTGCAGTTAAAGTATAATTATACACTGAGTCATTATTAATTGCCGTTGGAGTTCCCTCAATAGTGAACTTACCAGAAACCGAATCAAAATTGTGTGTAATTCCTGGTGGATTTATATCCCATACTATATCAACATTGGTAGCTCCAAATGCAGTATCAAAAACAATAGGCGTTAAAGACACATCCTCACAAAGAGTTTGGCTTGGTTGGCCACTGCTGGGAGATATTTCTGGCCTTGGAGTTACAGTTATTACTCCGCCCTTTATTTCAGGCCCTGAAGGGGAGCATCCATTATTTACGGTTGTAACCGTGTATTCTATATCAGTTACGGAACTATAATTATCCAGTGGTGTTCCAGAAATTGTTAAAACACCATTATCATTTCCAATAATTAGACCTGCTGGTAAGGTAGATGGAACTGAATTAACAGTCCAATCTACAGTTGCGCCAATTGCTCCACCAGAATATTCGAATATAATATCTTCAATAGCAGCTCCTTCGCAAATTACCTGAGATGAATTTGAAGCAGGCACAAGAATATCTTCTCTACTTATTGTGATCACACCACTAACTGATGTTGTACAGCCGCCTGAGCTTCCAGATGCAGTTACTGTATAATTAAAAGAATCTTTAGTATTTCCAGAATCTAATACCCCAGAAATCGTTAATAAATTAGGGCTTACTGTAGTGTCAATTGTATATGAAACACCAACAGGTAATCCAGTTACAGAAGGATTAACAGCTCCATCAAGCATTTCAAATACTATATTATCAATTGGGTCACCCTCACATTTAATTTGACTAATTGAACCAGAACTTGAGATTGGCTGAATTCTAGGGCCAGGACTAACGGTTAATGAACCACTTACTGGAGGGTTTCCACATAAACCACCAGTAGTATTTATTGTATAATCATATGTTGTGTCTGATGAAATATTTTCTGAAACTGAGCCAGCAATTGTAAGTACCCCAGAGTTTATAGAATAACCTACTCCGGGTGGATTTCCTACTATAGCATTACCATTCTTTTCCCAAGTTAAGTTAATACTTGAGACAGCATTACCAATAGTATATTGAATTGGTGAAAATGGCTGCGATTCACAAATAGATTGATTTTCTAATCCTATGCTTACAGGAACTAAACTAGATGAAGCATTCACAGTAATTGATCCAGATGAAGGAGTGCCTTGACATCCAGTTACAGAATTAACTGGAATAATTTGATAAGTGAAAACACTTGAAGCATCTTGGGCGTCAGGTGTGCCAGAAATTGAATAAATACCAGAAGATAAATTCAATGTTAATCCATTAGGAATAGTTTGGCTTGTCCATAAAAACTGGACATTATCAGCTCCATTTTCTAATGTATATTGAATTGTATTTAAAGAGCTTCCTTCACAGAAGTTTTGAATATTTGTGCCTGGATTTTGTAAACTCAGAGATGGACTGGCAGAAAGTTTAATCGACCCTGTTTCAATTACTGTAAGGGTTGAGCAACCATCAACTTCAGATTTTAAATTATATGAATAAACAGTATCATTTGTCAATACTTGTTGATTTGTACCTTCAATTGTAAATGAATTTGAAGTTACACTAAAACTAATTCCTTGAGGAGATGGAACAGGTGATCCGCTTTCAAACCATTCAATCGAAACTAAACTTGAATCAACACCACCAGCAAAAGAATAAGATATAGGTGCAATTTGCTCGTTATAGCATAAAACTTGATTGTCGTTATTACCTGTTGTTAATAAAAGTTCTGGTTTTGCTTTTACTTCAAATGGTAGCGAAATAAATTGACTTTGCCCAGGACAACTGTTAGAAGCCCTAACAGTTATTTCAACATTCTCATTTTGACTGTAACTATCAAAAGAAACAATAATATTCTGAGTTCCATCACCAGAAACTATTGAAGAGCCATTTGGAATAATCCACTCGTAATCTACAGCTCCAATCAAATTTTCAACTCCGAATGAAACTTGACTTCCTTCACAAAAATCAGTTGTGCTTGGAACAATCTGACCAGTACCCACCAAATTGCCTGTTACAGTTAAAATCTTATTGTATGTAAATTCCTCAGCTAGGCAGCCTTCTTGTTTTGAAGTTACTGTCATAGTTAGAGTTACTGTTGGATCATCTCCTGCAACAGACCTATATTCTGGATTAAGTGAATTTATATTAAACAAAGAACCTAAACCTCCGACTTTAGTCCATTTAACAGTCTCCCAACTATCTTCGTTTATAAAAGCATCGTTTACTATATAAGTATCTCCTGCACAAACACTATCATCCTCACCTGCACTTGTCAGGGCTACGCCGTTAGCATCTAATGCATCAACTGCAGGAACGAAAGTTATAGTGACTTTATCAAAATCATTTAAAGAACATCCACTTTGACTTTCACCCGTAACTTTTAAAGTAACAAACCCTCGGTCAATATCTTCTTGAGTTGGATAATATTTGGGAGTAATTGAAGTTGGATCGTCAAAATTCTCATTAAGATTATTGAAGTCATTTCTCCAGCTAAGTACAGGATTGCCTTGAACAATTTGACCATTAAGCTGTATGAAATTCTCATCAGTACACAAATAAGCGTCTGGTCCTGCATAAACTTCTATATCACTTTCAACATTGAGGTATATACTTTGTTCATCAAACAAACAATTCTCAGCATCATCATTTTCAACATCGGCACCAATAGCAGTTAACGTCAATTTAATCGGAGTATTATTCAAACGTGCATTATCAAGCTCGGTTTGACTAGGGGTGTATATTGGATTTAATAAATTAGGATTGTTGAAGGAACCACCGCCACCATTATTAGACCATACCCAGCTAGCAGCATTTTCTACGTAAGCACCACTGATTTGGAATTGTTCGTCTGAACAAATTGTACCACCCAAACCAGCATATGCCACAACTTGAGGGACGAATTCAATTTCAAATCCTTGAGTTATTGGAGTGAAATTACATCCTGTTTCTGGATATACAGTTAATAGTAATCTAACCTTTCTATCTCCTTCAAAATCATTACCACCAGGAATATATATTGGATTTTGGACGCTAGGATCCTGGAAGTTTCCTTGTCCATCATTAACGGACCATTGAAAATCAGAGTAATTTGTTATGTCCTGAATTCCAGTTAATGGTACCTCTGTGCCAACATCTTGATAACAAACTGTATAAAATGTTTGATCAGCAATAATACTTGGTTGTTTAATTAGTTTTAAATCTATGCTTAAATTATTAGCTGGACATTCACCGGAATTTGACACTTTAACACTTAAAGTGACAGTTCCTGTAATGAAATCAGCTTCATCAGGGAAATATGTGGGCTGTTCAATGTTTGATTGGTCAAAGTAACCGGAACCATTGTGAGACCAAATTATGCCATTATCTATATCAACATTTGTATAATTGGTTCCTGATAAAGTTATTGACTCTTCACCCTCACATATTTCTAGGAAAGGAGGAGTTGTTCCATTAACTAAATAAGAGACTTTAGCTTGAGTTGATAATTCAACAACTATTGAATCTTCGTCATAATCTTCAGAGCACTTACCATCTCCATATACTCTAACAAATAAGGTTACTTCACCAGCTGCTTTGTCAGACTCATTGATTTGATAAACTGGCTGTAATGGGAATAATGTATTCTCAATAAATTGTCCACTACTAGAACTAGACCATATAACATTTTCAGTATCATAATTCCCAGCAAAAACATTTAGTTCGGAAACATTAAGATTATTTTCTTCACAATGTAAAACTGTAGAATTAGGTATCTCAACATATGGGAGACTTTCAATGTTCAAAATCAATGAATCCGATGTTTCTTGACAATTTTCAAGACCTTGAGCTGTTAATGTTAGAGTAATTGGATTGCCAAGCTGTCTGTCTAGATCAGACGGTACATATGTTGGGTTTTCAGATTCTGGAGAAGGTATAAATTCACCTGATCCAGAGCTAGTCCAACTGTAATAATTAGAATTTGTTACGGAAGCCTCATTCAATTCATAAGTGTCATTTTCACATATTGAAACATTATGGGGTCCGCTTCCTAACATCACACTTACTTCAGGAGCTGGACTAAATGTAATATTTAAAACATCTATTGAATCTTCTCCACAGTTCGAATCACCCAAAGGAGTAGCTCTAACAATGATACTAATACCATCAGGATTCAAAAGATCACTTTCGCTTGGAGAATATCTCCATGTAAATGAATAATTCGACTGATCAGCAACAGCAATTGCAATAGATGGATCAGAACTTTTCAAAGGGTCAAGTGGGTCATAGAAAATCCCTCCTGTTCCTGTGGACTCAAAAGAAAGGGATGAACTATTTGAGGATACACCCGTAATTATTATGTCCTCATTAGAGCAAACATTTCCTATCGGGTTAAATGAAACATTAGGTTCACCTACTATTCTGAGAGTAAACTCCCTTTTTATAGTATAGTTACAATCTCCAACTGCATCTGCAGTAACTACAAATATAACATCGCCCATTTCACCAACTCCAGGAGTATACGTAGGCGTAAGTGTCTCACTACCACTTGTTATTGAGCCCAAACCTGCTTTTATTGACCAAGAAATATCTCCAATATTTTCAAAATTAGCATTGGTGTCGAGTGTATGAGTTGTAATAGATGTACATATAATTTCTCCAGCTATTAAGTTTCCAGAACTATCACTTATGGAATTACCAAATGATAACTCAGCAATTGGGCTAACGTTAAGTGTAATTTGTTTTGATATTGTAGCAACTAAAGATTGGTCCTCATCATTCAAATCCCCGTCTCCATCTGAATCAACACGGTTGTCACAAGCTCCTGGTGCAGTCACCATAGCTTCTAGAACAATCTGCCCGGAGAAGGTTGGATTTACTTCAAAGGTTGGATTAATTAAATTATTAGTTCCAAACTCAAAGTCACCACCCTCATTTCCACTAATTATTCTCCAACTTATATTTTCTGAATAATTTGTACTAACCCCAGTAATTTCAAATCGGGTAGGTTGAGGGCCAAATGCCTCGTCCTCATATCCAGCACAAATAAAGAATTCATCGTTAGTGAATAATAGAGTTGGTTGTCGGGTTATATTAATTCTAATCTCATCATAAAACTCTTCATCGGAAATTGTAGAGCATGCATTTATTGGTTGTGCAGATAATCTTAGTACGACAAATCCATCTTCAATATCTTGCGTGCCTGGGGTATATGTTGGCTCCAAAACACTACTTGTAATATTACCACTAAAAGTTCCATCACCATTTATTCTACTCCACTGATAATCCGTTCCAAAAGAAACACTTGGCGAAACCATGGAGAGTTCAATTATGTCACCTTCACAAGCTTCAATATCATCAGCAATTCCATCAGAGTTAGAATCAATCCCAGCACTGATAACAGGTTTAGAATCAAATGTAACTAGCGAAGTACTAATTGCTTCGCCGCAAGAATTTTGAGCATAAGCTGTTAACTCCATTATTATACCACCACGAGCAATTGCTGAAGTATAAACCAAATCAGATGCAGGTGTAAATGTTGTAGTTACTGAGTCGACTGGTGAAAAAGTACCTGAAACGACCTCTTTAGTTGTATTATATGAGTCATTATAATAAGCAACCCATTGAGACGAATCAGAATTTGTGATAACCCCATTTAGTGAAATTATTTCACCCTCACAAACTGTTTGATCTGAGCCAGCATCCGAGGTCGGCTTTGGGGATACATTTAAAATGACTGTATCGGAAGATACCATGTCACAACCTCCCTGTTTTTCAGTGTCATGCTGATTCGTTAGGGTTAATGTTAAAGTAACTTGCTCATCATTTTCACTTGGTAAGTATTGTACGTCTGTTGGATCAGATGGATTTGTTGTAATTGTACCCTCACCATTGTGTTGCCAAACAAAAAGATCGTAATTCGAAGCTTGTATTCCTTCAATGTTATATGTTTCATCTAAACATATAATATCACTTTCTCCAGCCTCGACAGTAGGCTTTCCTATAAGGTCAATAACTATTTGCTCAGTGACTGCACCACATATGTCTAAAGGCTGTGGTTGAACTGTTAGCTCTAATGTTACACTTCCTACCTCCCAATCTTCATTAGACGGCGTATATTCGACATTTGAACTTGTTGGATTTGTCAGAGTACCAGTGCCTTTAAATGCAGCTATGCTCCATTGAAGAGAAGATTCATTTTCTACCGTAGCATCAATTGTAAATGAACTACCTTCATCTTCACAAAATTCAAAAGATTCTCCAAGATCAACAGTAACAGGAGGTAAATATGTAATTTTCTTTCTGTAACTAATTTGCTCTGTACATGGATTGTTGGCTGAAACAATCAAATCAAAGTAAACGGGACCTTCATCTAAATCATTTGGATCCGGTGTGTATGTCGGAATCCCACCTACAGCACTTGTTTTGTTATTAAATATTCCTTTTCCGGTTGTAGTCCAAGAATATGATGAGTAGTTAGCGATCGAAATTCCATTAAATACATATGGTTCTCCAATGCAGAGAGAAACATCTCCAACAATATCTTCTAAAGTTGGATTCTTAATAATAGGAATTGTAAGAGTTTCTGTAATTGGGCCACAAACTCCCTGTCCTCCAGCAGTAAGTTTTAAAGTGATGAATTGATTATCATAATCCTCTGAACCAATTTCATAGATTGCATTACCTAAATTTGAGCTGCTTCCGCCTGTATCTTGAAAAACCCCATTAGAGTCTGTACTCCATGTAAGACCAGTCCCGTTTATTTGAGAACCGTCAAGTTGAATTGATGCTTCATCTTCGCATATAGTGTATGGCCCACCCAAATTGACAGTTGGCTGTTCTGTCAAAGTTAATATCATACTATCAGTAACTGGACTTTCACATGGGCTTTCAGGATAAGCAGTAAGCATAATTATAACTTCTCCATTAATATAATCCTCTGAAGTTGGGAAATATAATGTTGAATAATTGTTCAGTGGATCACCATTTACATTTGAAAACGTTCCTCCAACAGAGTTAGTGGACCATTCAACCCCTGTAGATGATTGAGGTGCCGGAGCAAAGTTAATTAGTAAGTCTGGGCTTAGCTCAAAACCAATAACAGGATCAAAAGGAGTTACGGGATGACAAACTTCAATATCAGAAAGAGAAACTTCTGGAGTTTGAACAATTTGAATAATTTTTTGATAAACAACCTCATCACATACTCCTGTTCCATTTAAAGTTAAACTCAAAGTGAATTGACCTGCATCAATTTCATCTTCACTAGGCTGATATGATGGGTGGGGTGTAGTAACATCAAACCAATCACCCGAACCAGATGATGACCATGTAAATGAACTCACATAAGAGAAATCTGCAGATTCAACAGGTTTATAAATCAAATTTTCATCAGGACATAATTTAGCATCACCCCACAAAGAATCAATATTATCAACTCTAGGAGAAGGTGTAAGAGTAAGTGTAATACTTTGATTAACCGGATCTTCACAAGGACTTGTAGGATATGCTGTCATTGTGAGAACTACAGTCTGAGTGTCATTAATTTCCGTGAAAGCGAATGACTCAGGGGTATATAATGGTTCTTGATCAGTATTATCACTAAAAGTTCCTACTGAGTTTCCATTTATATCTTCTGCCAACCATTCAACTCGATCTACAAATTCATTTGTACTAACACCAGAAATTGTAATACGATCGTCAAAACAGATTTCATCATCTGTAGGGAATGAAGTAATTTCAGGTAATCCAACTACACTAATAGTAATTGTTTCTGTAATATCCTGTGTTGCACAAGGGTCATCACTACTTAAAGTTGCGGAAATACTCATTGTCCCAAGTGAGCTAGGCTCAAAAGTTGGGGTTAATGTATTTCCACCCTGAATAATTAATCCATCAGAGGGATCTACACTCCAAGTAATATTATAGTCTCCTTCAGCTAAATTTGTTGTTGCTAAAAGATTGATTGTGCTATCTATACAAACTGAAGTTGGCGAGCTGCTTAAATCCAATGTGGGCTCAGGAAGTATTTCCAAATCAAATTCAAATACATCGAAATCACACTCACCTACACTAAAGGCAGTTACTTTTATTCGTACAGTACCATTGGATTTATCCCCTGGCCCAGGCGTGAATGTGGGTGTTTGATTATCAACTGGATCAGAAAAGGTACCATCTCCGCCCACAGTTTCCCAATTGTATGATGCCACATTTTCTCCAACAACTTGATCTGAAGTAAATGTATAAGTTCCAGAACCGCAGAATGAGGAAGGATATTCTTCAACACCGTCACCATTGACATCCCCAACAATTACTTGAACGTTTGGAGGCTGTGAATAAGTAATTCTGAAACTGTCAACGACATCTGCCTTTCCAGAGCAATCACCTTCGGGAGTGGCTGAAAGGGTAAGAACAACATAGCCTCTAACATAATCCTCATCAACTGGAGTATATGTAACATTTTCAGAACTACTGTTGGGAGTAAGGCTACCAAATCCATCAATGGTCCATTGAAAATTGGTGGTAAAATCAACATCAGCAGAAAGAGTTGTATAGGACTCTCCTTGGCATAATATAACATCATCACCAGCTGTGACAACTGGAAGAGGTGAAATTGTCAGATCAAAATTTCTTTCAATTGGGTCAAGACCTGTACAGATAGTAGGAGTATCCGGAGTGACTTTTAAAGTGAGAACCACATTACCTACTTCATCAACTGATGGCGTATAAGTTGGAGTTAAACTATTGAAGTTTGTTAAGTCTCCTGTACCATTGTGTTCCCATTCCAAAGAATATGATGGTATGTTATCAATAGTTACTTGATCTGGTAATATAGTGTATGAGTCAGATTGACATATCGAATTTGAATCAGGATTAATTGTAATAACAGGAGCATCTTGAATACTGACAATTACAGTATCTGTTGCTACTCCACAGCAGAACCCAGAGTCTTGATTACATGTACTATAATTTGTTGGATAAACAGTAAGCAGTAACGTAGCATAGCCTTGAATAACAGCATCTGGAGATGGAACAAACTCAGGATTTAGTGAGTTTGAGTTATTAATTGTACCAAAAGAAGCACCCTCAACTATAGTCCATTCAAGTTGGCTATAATTAGTGGCTGGTTCAGCTACAGTTCCCTCGATATCAATTATACCGCCTGTTTCACAAACAATTGTATCAGGACCTGCATTTGCTGTGGGTTGAGGAATCAACTTAATTATTTGACTGTCCTGCACTGTTGTAGAGGAACAAGCATTTTTACCATTTACTCCTACTGTAATTGTCACACTACCAGATTCAATATCTATCGGCCCAGGGAAATATGTTGGAGAACTATCATTGGATGAATTTTGAGTAGAACCATTGAAAGTACCATCCCCTGAAGTTGACCAGAAATAACTTGATTCGTCTACAAATTCATTGACATTTGCAGAAAGTGAAACGGATAGATCAGAACACAATTCTATGTCACCAGGTAAACTAACCTCAGGCTTTGGTTCAAAAAATAACTCTACAAAATCTTGTACCTCAACTTCACATATTGAAGTGGATACTAGTGTAAATGTCAATTGAACTCCAACCGAAGAATCATCTACTTTGCGGTTAAGTCTATCATTTGGCCCAGGAATATAAACAGGATCAGTTTCTGTATTACTAGGCGAAAACTCTCCATCACCTGAAGTTGACCATACATAACTCACACCTGAAGTAATTCTTGGATCCAAAGTGTAACTACCATTAGTTTGGTAACTAATTTCATCTTCACATAAAATAACTTCTTCAGGACCTGCATCTACTTCAGGAACATCAACAAAATATATTGTAACATCCTTAGAATCTGTAGCATTGCATGAATCTTCTGTTGCTGTAACTGAAAGTGTTACAGATTTACGATTTATATCAAAAGTTGATGGTGTGTAAGTTGTAGATAACCCTATTCCAGAAAAAGTACCAGCAGCTGTTCCAGAAGATGATGTCCACTGGTAGGTGAATGAATTTTCATTTTCAATTGACAAATAAGAGCTAATATCAACAACTAATGGATTAGTCTTGCAGAAATCTATTTCATTTGGCCCTTGAAGAGAAGGTGTTTTTGTTATCTGTAAATTAATTGTATCAAAATAATCACCCGATGGGCATGGAGATATGGGAAGTACGTCAAGCTGTAAATCAACATTTCCATTCGCAATATCCTCTGGCCCAGGAGAATATGTAGGGCGCTCTAATGTGCTTGTTGCATTGGATGGCCCGTCAAAGGTACCATCACCGGTAGTAGACCAAATATAACCGCTTTGATTAGTAGTTGAAATCGCAATTTGGTTTATATCAAAAGTGAAATCATCACCTTCGCAAACTACTGGTGAACCAGTAAGACTTACTTCAGGAAGTGAAATAACTGACACCTCAATAGTTTCAACAAGTTCGTTACCACAATTAGTGCCATTAACATCTTCTGGGTTAATTGTTAACTTAAGTTCAAATGTTCCTGAAGCAGTATCATCTGCTACCAAAGTTGGGAATAATGACGTATCATTTTGAAGACTGACTCCGGAAGCATCAGGAACTATGCTCCATTGTATGGTTCCCCCAACAGGTCTTACATCTGCCTGCGTAATTACAGTAGACTCTCCAGAACAAATAGAAATATCACTTCCTAAATCGGCAAATGGAGTTCTTATTATATTTAATGTTAGGGTATCAAAAACGTCATTACATGAACCATCATTGTAAGTCATTTGTAAGGTAACTTGACCTCTTTCTATATCTTGAACTCCAGGAGTATACAACGGATTAAGAGAAGTTGCTTCATTGAAGGTACCATCTCCTTCACCATTATAAATTTCCCATGTAATTCCTGTTGTAGGTGTGAAAACATTTGGTTGAGAATTAGAATCTGTAATGAAATCACCGTTCAAGGCAAATGAAACATCTGCCTCACACATTTCAACATCGGAACCTAGGTTTACAATTTTAGATTTGTTAACAACAAACTCAATTGATTGGGTAACTTCTGTAGAACATCCTCCTGACTCAGGAGATAAGGTTACTGTTAAGGTTACTACTCCAGTACTTAAATCAGTAGGTCCAGGTCTGTAAAAAGGAAATTTTGAAGTATTTGAAACAAAATCCCCATCACCGCCAGACCATAAATATGAACTTAATTGGTCATGCTCATAAGCTACAATGTCAGAGCCAATCTCATTATATACGCCCTCACATAATATTTTTTCTCCTGAGCTAACTGTAATATTTGGGTTTTGATCAACTATTACAGATAAAAATGCTTCCATTTCTGGAGTAGGAGAACAAGGGCTTATTGGACTTACAGTAAGTTTAAGCTGAGTATTCCCATTATCAATTGCCAAATTACCTGGTTGATAGCTCCATGTTGACGGGTCTGTTGCATCTCCAGCAGAGAAAGTACCACCGCCTCCAATATCTTCCCAAGTAAAAGAATCCGCATTCAAAATTGTTACGCCAATATTTTCCAATGAGAAAAATTGGGGGGCATCTGGATTATAACATAAAACTAGTGGGGAGTTTGCAATTGATACTTCTGCTTCAGGTGTTATTGAAATTCTTTGAACTGGGCTTGTTAATGTATCTAAACAAGGGGATAAAGGGTTAGCAGATATCTCTATATCAATATAACCTCGATTAATGTCCTCAGAAGATGGAGTATAAAATATTTTACTAGAATCTAAATCTAATACAGAAGATGCAGGTGTTACCTGAATAGAAGTAAGATCATAATTTGAACCGATAATATCAAGCTCAACTACCTCACTAGCACATACAAGTGAATTTAAAGGGCTTAAACTAATATTTCCTAAAGGAGTAATATTTAAGGTTATAGATTCTGACAAAGAACCCGTACATGGGTTTTGGTCTGTGGCAGTTAAGGTTAAAGTTACTGCACCTGCGTCAATAGCAAGCTGAGTAGGTGTGAAAATTGGAGTTAATGAAGATGGAGTATTAAAATTTCCGTATCCAGATGGTGCTGACCATTGATAATTATCAGAAAACTGTACCGTTGCTACACCGTTAGTGATAACAAAATTTTCACCTTCACAAATATTAAATTCTGAATCAGAAAAAGAAATGATTGGTCTTTCAACTACATCAACATCAAAGCTTTTAGTCTCTTGACATCCTGAATCAGATGTTACAGTTAAAGTAAATGTATCATTGTCAGATGGTGTATGAGGTGGGGGGTTAGGCAAATTTGAAATATAGCCATTAAGGGATGTCCATTGATAGGTAAATCCTGTTTCTTCAACAATTCCGTCACCTAGGTTTAATGAATCGCCCTCACAAATTGTTAAATCATTTGAAACATTAAATATTGGTAATGGGTTTACTTCAACTTCTGTGAAATCAGTAGCTACAAGTTCATCACTATCGTTATAAACATTTATGGTAAACACTGTGTTTTGTGTTACAGTTGCAGTTATTATATGATTTGTTCCAAGTTGAACTCCTAAATCAGGTGTTGCAGTCCATTCAAATGAATATGGATTTCCATTTCCGTCAATCAAATCAGTTTGAGTCGAACCTAAAGTAATTTCGTCACCAAAACAAGCTGGATTAGGAGTAGCAGTAGCATCTACTCTTGGAGCTATTATAACTGTTCTACTAACTTGATTTTCTGTAGCTGTTTCATTACCAGAAGAATCTCTGGCAGAATAAGTTATAGTGTAGGTGTCTATTAAATTTGTGTTTATGCTTGACACAACTTCGTTAGCACCGTTACGAATTACAGATATTGTAGTTATTTGAGAAGAAGCATCATAATTGTCATTAGTACTTACTCCTAAATCATTAAACAATGAACCTCTAGTGACAGTTTCAATTTGCAACCCATTTAAGCTAACGCTTGGGGGAGTTGTATCAACTACATTTACAGTTCTAATTAGCCTTTGAGCAGAATTTCCAGAGGAGTCTTGAGCATCAAAATACACAAAATTTTGACCAATTGAACTTGTGTCAACTAGATCGGTTTTAACAATGTCAATTGAAACATCATAATTATCACTTGCATCAACTCCATTTGGATCAATGTAAGTTGTATTGACTTCCCAATCAAGTTCTGAACCATTTACCGAGCTTGATGGATTTGAGAAAGATAATATAGGTTTGATTAAATCAACCACATTTACAGTTCTAGACAATGTGGTTGTTCTTCCGCTTGAATCAGTTGCTGAATATAAAACTGAAAAACTTCTAACAGTATCCGTACTTAAATTTTCAGGGGCTTGAATAGATACAGCTAAGATTTCATTATCAGAAGATATTGCACTTGCACCCCACTCTTGATACGAATCTCCAAGTGGAATCTGATATGGGTTTGGTGGTGTTATTGTGACTACAGGCGGGCTTCCTACTACAACAGTAATATATTTTGATGTAGCATTATCATTACTATCCTTAGCAACCCAATACAACTCATATGTACCCTCAATGGCAGTATTAGGTAATGTCGGAGTTTGAACTAAAGTTGGTGAATCGTCATGATTGTCAGAAAGAAACGCATTGGGTAAAGAATATGAATCTCCTACATTTAAATATACAGTTTCAGTTTCTGGTACCAAAGTAATAACAGGGGGGGTGGTGTCATTAACTCTAACAACACGCTGCTTTTGAGTTTGATTACCTGCATTGTCAGTTGCTGTATAGATTACATTATAATCTCCTAAAGTTGTAAGGTCAACCGAATCACCAGAAATCTGAACATCAACGCTTATATCAAAATCATCAGAAACAACATAGCCAGGATCATCATATGTAGTACCTGCCTCAACTTCAACAATTAATGGATCATTTAAATTTAACACAGGTGCAACAGCATCATATATCCAAGAAAATGTGTTTGAAGTTGTATTTTGATTGCCTGAGATATCAGAAAAACTATTCTCAAGAACTTGAATATTTTTTTCTCCAAAACTATTTGATGAAAATTCTGCACTGTATTCAGAACTAGAACCGCTGAATCCTGCAATTGTACCTCCATTCACAGTTATATTTCCATCATCAAAATTTGACGTGTCCTCACTTGAAATAAAATCTAAGGAAATGTTACTAATATTAGTAGTCTCACCATTATCAATATCTGTAGAACTAATCGAAATCGTTGGCCTTGTTATATCATAATTAAATGATAAAGTAGATATGGTAGAATTTAAATTTCCTCCATTATCAGAATATTTTCCTGCAACAATCCTTATTGTACAGGTGCCGTCAGATTGGGGGGTGAAATTTGCACTAAATGTAGATTGTGTGCCTTGTAGATTAGATATTGTACCATTAATTATTTCAAAATCACCAATATCAAAATCAACAACAGGCTCAGTAAAATTAAATCTTAAGAACAAAGGTGAGTTGTTTGTGAATTCACCTTCACTGACATCATCAGATACTATAGTCATAGACGGCAAAGTGCCATCATATGTAAAAACAAATTCATTTGACTGACTATTACCATTTCCTACATCATCATAAAAATTATTACTTCCAATACTAATTGTACATAATCCATCAGAAGACGGGGTGAAAATAGCTGAATAAATTAAGCCAGAATTTGAAAAAGAAGACAGAGTACCACCAGTTACACTTATATCTGATACAAGAAATTCATCGATAGACTCGGAAATTGAAAAATCAAGTGCAATAGAGTTGTCGTTTGTTATTGAACCACTTGTAACATCAGCTGAGGAAATTGAAATCGTTGGAGATGTGCTATC
>CEUR01337359.1_pt1 | contig 22639 bp, 23 predicted proteins | sample 356411 | NCBI WGS metagenome assembly CEUR01 (sample SAMEA2622715, study PRJEB7988) | marine metagenome | biome: marine biome (ENVO:00000447); feature: surface water layer (ENVO:00002042); material: "saline water (ENVO:00002010), including plankton (ENVO:xxxxxxxx)" | depth 5 m
ACTGCAGAAATGAAAGCAAAAGCATCAATTTGTATTTCACAAGATGATACACTTATAGAATCTTTAGAAATTGCAAAAGAAAGAATTAGAGTGATGATTAAAAAGGGAATGGATAATGATAAGAATGTTCTTAATAATTTAATTAATAAAGCAAATACAAGAATAAAAGAAATTAAATCTAGAAAAAAACCACCTTTAAAACCAGACGAAAATGCTAAATATTATGCTGATTTTACCGTTGATCTAAACATAATAGATGAACCAATGATTGCAGATCCTGATGTTAATAATGAAGATTCTTCAAAAAGATATACTCATGATACTATCAGAAAACTTTCATATTATAAAGGGAAAAAAAAGATTGATCTTGGGTTTGTAGGATCATGTATGGTGCATAAAGGAGACATTAAAATTGTATCAAAAATGTTAAAAAATCTTGAAGAAATAAATGGTAGAGTTGAATTTAAAGCACCCCTAGTTCTAACTGCACCTACTTATAATATAATTGAAGAATTAAAAGAAGAAGGAGATTGGGAAGTTCTTCAAAAATACTCTGGATTTGAATTTAATGATTCGGCTCCAAAAAATATTGCAAGATCAAAATATGAAAATATTTTGTATTTAGAACGTCCAGGATGTAATCTTTGTATGGGTAATCAAGAAAAAGCTGAAAAAGGTGATACTGTTATGTCTACATCAACTAGATTATTTAAAGGTAGAGTAGTAAAAGATTCCGATAATAAAAAAGGTGAATCATTATTATCATCCACGCCAGTAGTTGTATTATCTTCAATTTTAGGAAGAATACCTACTTTAGATGAATATAAAATTGCCATTAATGGTGTTGAACTTACTAAATTTGCTCCCCCACTTAATAAAATGACTTCAAAGCCTAGCCATTTAATATCATACTAATTTATATTTATAATTTTTAATAAAAAAAACTTATATCTTGTAACAAGAAAATTATTGATTTAGTAGATTTGGTATGATTAAACATTATTTTAAAATTTAAAATGAAAAAAAAATCTTTTAGTGAAGATAATTATATAGACATTGCTGAATTATTGTCTAAAATATGGAAAAAAAAAATTTTCATTTTAAAATCAGCAGTATTTTCCATAATATTAGGAGTTATTTATTCTTTATCATTAACTAATATTTATAAATCATCATCAAAATTTTATCCTCATTATGAAGAAGTAGATAATAGTAGTGGTTTAAGAAGCCTTGCTGGATTAGCTGGGATTAATTTAAATAATCAAGCAGCAACAAACATACCTACTAATCTTTATCCTAATCTTATTAAATCAATTAATTTCAAAAAGAAAATATTAAATCAAGAAGTAATATTTAATGATCAAATAATCACTTATAGGAAATATCTTCTTCTAAATGTTGATAAAATTAGTTTTAATTTATTTAATAATATTTTACAAAAGCTTTATCAAAATAATAATTCAGTAAAAATAAATAAAGATTTAATTATTGATTTAGAATATATAAATCAAGAGGATTATGGATTATTTAAAACTCTTGATAATAATATTGAATTAAGTGTCAATCAAGAAAATGGATTTATTGAATTGAGTGTATTTGATAAAAATCCTGAAATTTCAGCTATCATAGCAAAAAAAGCAAACATTATTTTACAACAAAATATAATTGATTTTAAAATAAAAAATATTAATGAACTTTATAATTTTACCACAAATCAGTTAAATATAGCAAAGAATAATCTTTACAAATTACAAGATAGCTTAGCAAATTTTAAAGATAGTAATAGAAGTATAAAATCAGACATTTTTAAAAATGAACTTAATAGAATAGAAACTGAATTAAATATATCAAAAAACATATATAATGAATTGGCTTTAACTAAAGAAAAGACTGCAATTGATGTTAGAAAAAATACTCCAATTTTCACAATTATTGATCAAGTTGTGGTACCTAGTGAAAGGTTTAAACCTAAAAGAAGTTTAATTGTATTGTTTTTTCTTTTTATAGGTGTTGTTTCAAGTATTACATATGTTTTAATTAAAGATCAATTCAAAACTTATTTACCTAATAAATACTAAAAATTTCTTTTTGGTAAATCTTTAAAAATTGAATTATATATTTTGCTTTTTGGGAAAATAATTATCCATGCGGTAATTAAAATTAATTTAACATCAACCATGAATGATGTTTTTTCTTGATACCATAATTCAAGTTTTCCTTTAAAAGGTGCAATAACTTTTTTATAATAAGCATGTGGATCGTCTTTTCCATATTTTGATATTAAAAATTCCTCATCTCTAAAAACAACAGAACCAATACCTGTTAATCCTGGTTTAATATTATAAATATTTGACTTAATATCATTTGAATATGCTTCAAAAGTATTTGTGACCAATGGTCGAGGCCCTACAAAACTTATATCTCCCTTAATAATATTAATTATTTGAGGTAATTCATTAATCTTTGTTTTTCTAAGAATTTTACCAAATTTTGTAACCCTAAAATCATTCTGTAATGTAATGCTTCCCGCACCCATATTTAATGAATTTTTTAGCATTGTAGCAAACTTCCATATCATAAAATTATCATTATTAACTCCTATTCTTTTTTGAAAATAAAAAACCTCACCTTCTGCAGTAAACTTCAAAATAATTATAACGGGTATAAAAATTGGCAATAAAATAACTAAAGAAATAAGACCAAAAACAATATCAAAAAATCTTTTAATTATTTTATACACTTTTACATTTTTTGATCTAAATTTTTTCCTTTCTCTACATGATGAAAATTAGGAATATATTTTTTAATTAGATTAACTATATCTTTCTTTTTCAATTTCGATTTTTTAAATAAACCTTCAAAATCAATTTTTAACTTATCAATATTTAAAGAAATATCAGAAGAATTAATGATTCCTATAGATTCAAATTTTGAGAGATCATAATCTTCTTGTTCAGTGTAAAATTCTTCAAACTCTTTTTCACCAGATGTATCAGATTTAAAAAAATAAATAGGATAATTATTATTAGAAATTTTAAAATCTTTAGCATCTTTCTCAGACTTTGCATAATAGGGATTGTAATTATGCATTTTTAAAAATTCTATTGCAATTTCTTTAAAGTAAATTTGATCTTTATGAAAATCTAGTTTTGGAAAAAAAATATTACCCGATTTACCTAAAAATGTAGCTAATACACATATTTGTCCAGATTGTTCAGGACTAACAAAAAATCTTTTTATATCTGATGGGCATGATAATGGTTGTTTTTTGTTAATTCTATTTACAAATCCATGCAACAAACTTCCATTAGAAAAGGCAACATTAGCAAATCTTGCAGTAGTTACTCTAAAATTATTTTTCATTGAAATAATTACCTTTTCCATAATTAACTTTGAAGCTCCCATTATATTAACTGGATTCGCAGCTTTATCAGTTGAAACACTAAAAAAATACTTAGGAGGATTTTTTAAACATAGCTTCATTAATTTAATAGCACCAAAAACATTATTAGTTATTAAAGCTTCTATTGAATAAATATCTTTTTCTGACCTAACATGCTTATGAGCAGCAAAATTAGCAACAACATCAAAATAATCTCTTAAAAAAATTTTATCAAAAATATCATGATTTAAATTTACTGGGTATGTAATAAAATTGGGATCATAATCTAAGAGGCTAGAACTTCTTAAATCCCTTATAAGCTCTGTTAATGCATTTTCATTCGTATCTATTACAACTATTTTTTTTGGCTTAAATTTTAAAATACATTTTATATAATTTGATCCTATTGTACCTGCACCTCCAATAATCAAAAAATTAAATTCATTAACCGGTATTTGGGAACTAAAAATAAGATTATTTAGATCTTTATCAAAACTAATTTTTTTTGGAATTATAGAATTAATATTTATAATATTTGATTTCATTGAATTGAATAACCAGAATCTAACATAATATTTTGACCTGTAATTTTTAAAGATTTTTGTGAAATTAAAAAATCTATAAGATTCACAATATCACTGTTATTAATATAACCCATCGCATGCTTTTTCTTATAAAAAATTTTTTCTTCATCAGGTAAGTTATTGATCAAGTTTAGACCCATATTATTATTTACAACAGACGGAGATATCCCATTTACTCTAATGTTTCTTTTTGCTAACTCAATAGATGATGATTTTATGAGCCCATTCAATGCAGATTTTGATGAACAATATATTGTTTTTCCAGCTGCACCAAACTCAGACATTACAGAGTTTAAAAAGACAACACTTGAATTATCAGATGAAATTTTCTTTTGAGAAAAATAGCGTAAAGCTTGAAAAGCTGAAAAAAAATTAACATTAAAAGTTTTCATCAAAATATCATTCTGAACTAATTTAAGAGGAAATGTAGACTCTAATCCAACAGAATATATTAATGAATCAAACTTATGTTTTATATCTATATCATTCAAATAATTAAATAGATTATTACTATCAGATAAATCATATTGGTATACTTTAGTATTGGATTTTTTTTCAAAAATTTTATTAAATTTTTTTTTGTTTCTTACTAAGACAATTATTGAGCTACTATACTGAGAAATATTTTCGTATATAGCTTTTCCTATTCCAGATGTTCCTCCGAAAAGTAATACATTCATTTTTCTATTATATGTTTTGAATTATTTTCAATAAAAGAAATTAATTGAGATAATTTTAATGAATCCCCAATGTGATCAATTGTTAAATCTAAATCAAAATTAACTTTAACAAAATTTATTAAGACTAAAGTATTTAATGAATCCCATTCCTCAATTTGAATAATATCTGTGTCTAAATGTATTTCTGTAATAGATTCAATTTCTAATTCATCAATTAGTTTTTCAGAGAGTTCTTTAAGTTTCATAATGAAGAATTAATTTTAATAGAACACGCAGACCAAGATAAACCAACTCCAAATCCACATAAAACTATTTTTTTACTTTTTTTACTTTTTTTACTTTTTAAAGATACATTTTTTAAACTGATTGGTATAGTACCTGAAACAGTATTTCCGTAGTTTTCAAGATCAATAATAAACCTATGTTCATCAATATTAGCTAACTTTCTAATTGAATTAAGTAAGAACTTATTGGCTTGATGAGGTATATAATAATCAACATCCTCTTTTTTTAAATTATTTTTCTTTAAAATATCTTCTAATAGTTTGGGAATATTTTGTGTTGTGAAATTAAAAATTGATGGACCATCCATGTATAAATTATTATCATTATAATAATTTATTTTTGCATAACATTGATATTCAGGATTGATTTCCTTATTAAAAAAATTATTTTTTACGATTAGTTTATCAAAGCCAGAGCCATCCGTTCCAAAGATAAAATTATTTATATCTTTAGAATTCGATTTTTCTATTAATGTTGCAGTTGAAGCATCGCTAAAAATTAATTGATTTATAAGATCTTTTTTGTTTATATACTTACTGTAGGTTTCAGACGTTACTAATAATACATTTTTAACTTGACCAGATTCAATTAATCCCTTAGCAATTGATAAACCATAAACATATCCAGAACAACCGAGATTAAAGTCAAATGATCCTACACAATTTTTCAAACCTAATTTATCTTGTAATATACACGAGTTACTAGGAATATAATATTCTGGACTTTGGGTACAAAGAATTAAAAACTCAATATTGGTTTTATCTATTGAGGAATTTTTAAACAACTTTCTACATGATTTTAAAGCAAGAGTAATTATATTTTCATTTTCATCACAAATAAACCTATTTTTTATACCAACCTTCTTTTCAAATCTTTCGAAATTATATTCAGGGAATTGAGTTTTAAAAAAATTATTATCAATTGATTTTGATGCAAATTCATATTCAATACCAGTAACTTTACTTCCCATAATTTAATTTACTTAAAATAGTTTATTATTTGTTTAATTATTGATTTTAAACCCAAAAAATTTAAAAGTTTAAATTCTTTAAAGTTTTTATCAATAATATATCTTGGATAAAAAATTATTTCACTTCCATATAAAAAATTTAAAATAAAATTTGAGGGAGCACTATGATAAACATTCTTAATTCCTAATTTTTTAAAAACTCTAAAGTGTTTTTTTGAAAATGTTCCTCCTGGAAGACAAACAGTATCATAATTTAAATTATTTTTTTTCATAACTGAAATGGATTTACTCCAATCATTAAATAAATCCTTTTCATTAAAATTTCCCATTAAATGACAATGACTATGAGAAAATACCATATGATTTTTTGACAATAACTTTATTTGATCTAATGTCATAAAACCTTTTTTTCCAATATAAGATGTTGGTATAAAAAAAATTCCAATAATATTATTTCTCTTTAAAATATATGATACTGAAATATTACTAATTCCACCATCATCAAAAGTATAGTTAACTGACTTCCCAAGAACACGAATTATATCTTTAAATTTCTTTTCAGTTATTGTATACTTTCCATTACTTTCTTGATGCCAACCTGATTTTAAATTAAAATCATCAAGGACCTCGTGAAACATTAAGTTTGGACTTTTATTCATAAACATCTCCATTTACACTCATAGGGAAATGATAACTAATATTTCTATATAGAATATTAATATTCTTTTTTAAAAATAGAGAATTTGAATTTTTTACTAAAGCTAAACATATTTTTTTATACCTAAGTGTTAGATAAATCAATTGAATTAAAGAAATGTTTTCATTATAATTTACGATAAGTTTTTCTCCAAAATACATTTGATTGTAATCAATTTTAGAAACCCCAAAAATATTACGAGGTAATCCAATATATTCTAATTTAAAATTAAATTTAAAAAGGGTTTTAAAAACTTTTAATGCTGTTGGATTAGGACTGGAATTAACAATAGATTTATTTTTTTCATATATTAAAACCTCTGAAACAAATAAAATAGAATACTTCCTATATTTTGGCTCAACATACCAAACACTTAAACCTATAATTTTCTTATTTCCAAGAAAACCAAGAAAACCTACAAATTCCGATTCTACTTTTAATAAAAAACCTATGTAATTCAATTTTGATTTTTGATATCTTTTTTTCCAATATTGCTCTCCTCTTTTCTTTTTATCATATTTATCTTTTAAAATATTGATTGCAATATTATAATATTTTGAATTTTTATAAACTTTAATAATATCCATAATTAATTCTTTACTTATAAAAATTTAAAATATCTAATTAAACCATTTGAAAGATATAAAAAAGTATAAAATAATGAATCATATAAAGAGAGTCCAATTAGATTACCTCTCAATAATTTAAAATGACTATATATATACCCTACTCTTAATAAAACTTTTTTACTTGATTGTTGTCTATAGTAACCTGATACAAAATGAATTGAAATGCTATTATATCCTTTTTTTAAAATATTTAACCAAACTACATAATCTTGTTTTCTTCTTATACTTGGAAAAAAATGAAGACCTACAATTTCTTTGTTATATACAACTGTTAAACAGCTGATTTCAGTTCTTTTTAATAAATCCTTAAATGAAACTTCGTTGTTTGATGTCCTAAAAATATTAGATGATATTTTTCCATCAGATTTAATATAACCATAATCTGTATGAGATATTGGTATAGAAAGATTTTCCATTAAAGATATTTGAATATATAGTTTATCTAAAGACCATAAATCATCAGAATCTAAAAAAGTAATATATTTTCCTTTAGATATTTCAAGACCTTTATTTCTTGCTAAACCTGGACCAATATTTTTATTTAATTCTATTAAGGTTAACCTTTTATCTATTGAAAAATTATCAGTGATAATCTTTTTAGATTTATCATGACTATTATCGTCAATGACAATTAACTCTAAATTATTATAAGATTGATTTAAAACACTTGATATTGAGTCATATATATATTTTTCTGAATTATAATTTGCCATAATTACAGAAACTAAAGGTTTATTAACAATCATTTGAAATTGATTAATTTAATTTTTCAATTTTATTTGATTTTAAAAGTAACCCTTTTATAAGATATAAATAAATAAAAAACTTACCCATTGATTCAATAAAAAAAAGCTCTGCAATCATTATTGAAAAAATAAAAAAAGATAACCTATTATGCTTTGAAGGAATAGCTCTATATATAAGTATAATAAAAAGTAATAATCCAATAATTCCATTTTCGTAAAGAGAAGTAATATATGAATTATGAGAAACTCTATTTAATGGATTTGATCTTATAAAAGATCCTGTACCATGACCAATTATTGGGTTATCTGAAAATTTTTCAAGTCCATAAATTATATTATAGTACCTAATCCTATCCCCTCTTGTTCTTTCCTCAATCTCATCTAAATTAAATCTTCTTTGGTTATAATCATCTAAACCTTCAAAATAGTATTCATTAAATAAATAAAAAGAAGAAAAACAAATTAAAATAATTATAGGTAAAAATTTCAAGTAACTTCTGAAGTTATAAATAATAAATATTAACGAAGAAAAAAGAAGTCCAACTAAAATCTGTCTAGATTGAACAAGAAATGAAAGCAAAATTAAAATTATTAATAAGCGAATTCTAATTTTATTATTACTATCTGGCATCAAATAAACAATTGATAACATATATGCAATAGTTTCATTTCTATTTAACACTTCTACATCAAAAAAAGGCGAGCCATCAGATATAAATATTAATCCTATAGATAGAAAAAAGAAAGATAAAATTGATATTTGAATAAATAATCTATCTAAAATTATATTTTTAGCTAAATAGCAAACTAATAATAATTTGATTGGAATTGTAACTATTGATGTTATAGCTATATCATTGTTTATAAAAAAAAATATTAGAATATTAGATAAAACAAAGTAAAAAATATATATCCTATAATAGTTTTCTATTAAAATTTTTTTTTGAGATATAGAATAAATTAAAAATAAAAGTAAATAAATATCAAATAAACCAATATTTACTGAACCTAAATTTACCGTAAAAACTCTTTCTGTTAAAGCTAAAAAAATTAAAATAAACACTAATGATCTATTCATAAGTTTTTAATTACTCTAAACATATCATTTAATCTAGTTAGACTTGGTCTAAAAGGATCCCAATTTACTTTTCCATTAATTCTTAACCTTCCAACTCTACAGAATATGGGATTAACTTTAATATTATACTTATTTAATACAAAATATATTAACTCTTCAGCATTAAGATGATTATTTTTAATTGTTGAATCTTTTAAATAATTTATTCTTTTTAGTAAAATTTTAGAGTTTTTTGCTTTAGATATAAAAAATTTGTCATTATAGCCACCATGCCAACTAAAAGCACTTACATTAACTTTATTATTAACTTTTATTTTTTTCCATATTTTTTTTAAATAAAATTTAGAAAAAGAATCAAACTTTATATCATCTCTAAAAACTACAGTAATATCTTCATCATTAATTTTTTTAAAATAATTATTAAGATTTTCCAAAAGAAGAAGCTGATTAATTAAGTTACTAATTGATTTATAATTGTCATTATGACCATCTTCAAATTCTTTTGAGAAATTTAAAAGTTTTTCTTTTTTATTTTTATCAACAACAAATTCGAATGAATTCTTAGTAATATTATTGAAATTGTTATAATTAATATGACCAAGTTCATTTGATCTAGGATTATCTACGTTTCTAACTTTTATATAGGAATAAATTACTTTAATATTTGGTTCGATTTTTTTAAAATAAGAGATTATTGAATTAATATTATTTTTACTTCTTCCAATACCGTATAATATTAAATAAGAATCCACGAACAAATAATTTTAAATAGTTTAATAAAGTTAATTTTTTTGGTCTAACATGAAAATATAAAATATTATCTAATCTAAATTTAAAAAAATTAATTTTTTCATCTTTATGAAAAATTGGGGTCAAAATTTGATCTCTATTTATTTTTTTAAAAAATAAAGTCATTTTTGAGTGAGACTTGATAAGCTTTTTATTTACAACAAAAACACCATTTTCAGTTAGGGGTAGATTATTAAAATTTTTAAAATTACTTAGAAAATAAATTAAATGATCAAGAGAAATTTTATTTCTAACAATAAGTCTAAAAATCTCATTTTTTAAATTCCCACCCTCTCTATGTTTAAAAAAATAAAGTCCATTTAAATTAGGAGTTAAATCTATAAATTTTTTAGATATTCTAATTCTATAGTCAAAATAAACAAAATTATCAAAAGAAGTTTTTATATACTTCCATGGGTTAAACTTTATAGCCCTAGAAATAAAAAAATCATCATTATTATTCAATTCTTCAAAAATATTCGTATTAACTAAGCTTACATTATTTGAATTTTTTAAAATATTTTTTGGAGGTTTATAACAATAAAAAATAATTAATTTGTGAAAACTTTTTGTATTAATACTATAATCAATATCTAACTTTGAATTAAAAAATGTATAAAAAACTACTTTCAATTATTTTTTTTTGAAATAAACAATGATGAACTAATTGATAAATCTTCTTCTAAAATATCTTTAGATTTAATTTCATTATATGAAATTAAACTTTTTTCATTTATGTTATTTTGTTCTAAAAGCTTAAATTTTTTATTTAGATATTTCTCAAACCAAGATGGTGGCAACCTGTTTATGAATCTAAATAAATATAGAGAGGAAATTTTTTTATATTGGCTTTCAGAAAATAAATAATGACCATTAAATAATGTAGATGATCCGTGTGATTTAAAGTCAACACTGGTATAAACTATCCCATTATTACTTAGATTATTGTGAATAAAATTCAAAACCTTTTTTGGTTCTTTAATATGTTCAAATACTGCTTGAGAAAAAATAAGATCAAACTTTAAAGAAAATTTTTGTTTTAAAGTGTAATTAGGAATATAAGAAAACATCTTAGATTCTTTATTAAGATTAAAATTATGAATTTCATTTAATATGATTTTTTGCCTTTTTCTTAGTTCTTTTAATGGAGGTAGAATTGTCCATAGTTTTTCATAAATATTTAGATTAAGTTTAGGATTTATATTTGATTTACAAAAACTCTTATTAATTAATAGCTCAGATGAACTTTTAAAATTATCAATAAGTTGATCCTTTTTTAAATATTCATAAGCATCAATTGAAATTACTTTTTTACTTCCTATCATTAACCACAATAATGAAACTACATTAGAATCTCCAGGCCCAACTTCTAAAATACCTTTCGGAATTTTATTACAATATTTAAAATAAGAATTAAATGTTCTTAAAAATAAAGAGTAACAATAATTAGGATTAGAGGTTCCACCAGTTTCATTAATAGTTGGTTTAAAAAACTTTCTGAGTTTTATATATATATTTAAAAGATAAAAGTTTCTAGCTATAAATTTTCTTGTAAAAACTTCCATAATTTAATTTTAGATATGAAAAAAATTCAAACAATAATATAATGCTCTTTCATATTCATTTGGATATCTATCATACTCAATATGAGATCCTATTTCAGCATTATCATAATGACCATATCTCGGTCCCATCATACAATTTTTTAGTAATCTAGGGTCCATTTTTAATTTGACATATTTTTTAATCTTATTAAATTCCAGTGAATTTAGAATTTTAAATTCCTCTTTTTTATTAGAAACAACAATAAATTTATCATAAACTTCAAATACTAAAAGAACATTACTAGAGTATTTTATTGATTCTCGAACATTATTATATCTATTTACTGACTTATTAATTAAATTCTTAATTTCATTGAATAAGGGTAATTCATCTTCCTCATATGAATATTTGAAATCTTTTATATCATTAATATATTTTTCAGGTTTTTCGATGATTTTATAGTCAGGCAATTTATCAAAATTAAAATCATTGTTTGATTTTAAAATAAATCCTTTTGATTCAGTTTTTATATTTTTCGCTATTAAATCAAGTGCATGATTTCTAGTTGGAACTCCTCTAAATTTATTTAATTTATAATTTCTACCACCTAAAATATATGTTCCAGCAAATGGCATATAATATTCAGGATCAATTAAATCTATAAATTTTACAGCTTGATTTATAAACATTTGCTTTTTTGATTCTGCAGCTTTTAATTTAAGATCATCATTTTCAAATTTAAAACATTGTGGATAAGGTCCAGCACCTGCATAACCTACAAGCAACAAATTTATTTTTAATTTATTTAAAAAATGTTTTTTAATTACTTCAGAAGCTAATTCAAATGGACAATCATTTAAATTTAAAATTGTTTTATTATTGATTCTAGATTTAAATAATGCTAAAGAATCAATTTGGGTAAACTCAAAATCATCTTCAACTTTTGAACATCCAACAAATTTTCCACATAATTCAGGATTACAATTATCTGCACTATAAATAGTTAAATCAATATCACCAATTTTAACACTTTTAGAATGATCTAATTCTATGATATTTTTAAAACCTATAACAGTAAGTTTGATTTTCACAAAAGGTGATTTATAGTTATGAATATAAATAGGAATGTTTTTATCAAATTTTCTTAAACTGTTTTCTGACAAGTGGTCCCCATGAATATGGGAGATATATATAGCATTACAATCAAAAATACCATTATCTATTTCATATTTAGGATAATGAAACCAAGAACCATAATATTCTCCATCTAAGATCCAAGGGTCACAAACTATTCTAGTATTATTTTCTATTATTGAAACCGTAGAAGAATTATGATAAATTATTTTCATCTATCTAAGCTTTTAAAAATTTTAAAAAGCATTGTTCCTTTATCAACCATATGCTTAAATTCTTCTGGTGTAGCTGAAAGAGCATGATCCCTTATATTAGTTTCAGATTTATCTAATGTAAAATGTTTTTCAATTATTTCAGCTCCTCTAGATAATGCAAAAAGACACATTTCAATTCCATGAGTATGATCACTATAACCATCAAATAATGAATCATTAAAGTTTAATGGAAAATTTTTTAAATCCTTAAAGTATGTTGGATAATTGGAGATACAATATAAATATTTATGATTCTTTTTTTTATCAAAACTGAATGAGCTAATATCACTCATACCAAAAGATATATATGTTTTAATTCCAAGATCTATAATTTTTTTTGTTAGATCATTGTCCTTTGCAGATGTTCTGGATGCAATTTTCACAGATTTGAAATCAAATTGAGAAAACATATTAAAGGCATCAATGTTAATAATTGAAAACATCAATTCTATATCGTAAAAATTAGCTTCTCTTATAAGAAGCTCAATATCTTCTTTTGTAACATAATTTAATTCACCTGGCTTATCTCTCCAGCCAATTTGAAATTTAGCAATGTCAGCACCGCTTAATTTTGCTTGTTTTATCATTTCTACTGCTAAACTAAAATTAGAGTTATAATTCATTCCAATTTCTGCAATAAATGTTGGTTTTGTTATATTACTTTTATTCATCATTAAGTTTTTTGTCAAATTCTTTAATTATTTTATCATTTGATCTATTCATATCATGTTTTCTATATTTATATAATGGATAATTAGAATAACCCATTCTAAACTTATTCTTATTAAATCTTTTCATTAATTCGTGACCTTCTCTATATTTAAAATTAGAATTATATAGTCCTAATTCGAATAAAACTTCACGTCTAAATAATATTCCACAAGCTATGAATACGTTTTTTGAAAACTCTCTTTTTATAAAATTCTCATCATTATCTACTAAAAGATAATCTGATGAAACAGCATCAAAATGTCTGTTATGATCTAAATAAAGACAATGAATTTGAACAAATAACCTTGATAAATAATCATCACTGTCCAATCTCATTATATATCTTCCTTTTGAAACTTTAATTGCTTTATTAATTGAAGAAGGCAAACCAATATTATCTTTGTTTTTTATTAGTTTAACATTTTTACTGTATTTAGAAATAACTTCAATAGAATTGTCTGATGAGCAATCATCAACAATTATATGTTCAATTAATTTGCTATTAAAATTTAATTGATTTTGTACGGATCTTATACACCTTTCTATCCACTTAGCATGATTAAAATTGCAAGTAATAATTGATATTTCAGGAATCATATTATTTAATTTTTTAAAAACAATCTCTTTAACCTTGTTTGAATCAAATTATCAATTCGAAAGTGAGGTCTTTTTGATAAAACTTCATCATTAATCATTACATAATTTTCATTTACTGAAGAAAATCCATCTATTTCTACATTTTTTTTATTGTTTAATTGATTTATTATCATAAATAGACCGTTCGATGGTCTAATAGATGAGTTAACTTTTTTAATTATGTTAGTCATTAATAATAAAATTTTTATCCATTCTTTAAAACTAAATTCAATAATAAATGTTTTTAAACCTAAAAAATAAAATAAGTTTAAAATAACTTTCTTATGATTTATTCTATCAATAACATGAAATTTTTCATATTCATAATATTTTTTTTTAATAAAATTACCTATTAAAATAATGTTAATTTTTTTATCATTTATTTTTTTGATATTTAAAGTTTTACTATATCTATGATTTTGCCATTTAACATCAGCTGAATCAAAATTCAAAGTAAAATCTTGAATAACTAAAAATTTATATTTTGATTTTAAATCAGACCAGCTCTCTAAATTATTACAAAAAAAATAAATCTCGTCATATTTTTTTTTAGCTAATTTATTGAGATTAGTACATTTAGCATTTCCAACAATTAAAACATTCATTTCAAAAAATTATAAGCATATTTAAATGCTTTTAGTTCTGACTGATAAGACAATCCTGCTATGTGCGGTGTCATTATTAAATTATCTAAATTATTTCTATTTTGAAATAATTTGTTACTAGTGTAATCTTGTTCATTTTGAATTACATCGCAACAATATATAAACTTAGAAGAATTTATCAATTTATCATAAATACATTCTTCATCTATAACTTCACCTCTTGAGGTATTTACCAAAATTGATTCATCTTTCATAAGAGAAATAAGTCTATTTGATATGAATTTTATATTTTCCTTATTAAAAGGAATAGAAACTAAAATAACATCACAGTTTTTAAAAATTTCATCAATTTTTAAAACTTTTAAAATATTATCCTCTCTTAATTTGACATTAGGATCATAATAACTTACTTCCATATTGAATGCTTTTGCATATCTAATAACATTAGAACCAATTCTTCCAGCTCCAATAACACCTAACTTTGTTCCATCCATTTCATTACCTCTAAGTTTATTTTCCTGTTCTCTCCAATATCCTATTTTTAAAAACTGATTTGATATTTTATATTTTCTAACACTATTAATAATATGTAAAAAAGAATATTCAGATGATGCTGTAATTTTTTTTAAATTAGGAGAGTCTTTAATACTATATACATCGATTTTATTTTTAATACAGTAATCTAAATCAATATGAGTAGTTCCAGTTGATGGTGTAGAAATGACATCAATGTTACTATTTATTCCATTAAATAAAAGTTCATCAATTAAGTAATTAGGGCACGGAGAACAAATCCAAAAATTAATATTATAATCATTTAATAAAGATTTAGTTTGATTGAAATCAGGATCGGGATAATAAATTATTTTAAATTTTAATCTATCTAAAATTTCATTATTATTAAACATTTCAAGATTCGTCGTAATTAATAATGTTTTATCTTGATCTTCATTAAAAGTTTTAATTTTTTTTAAGGAATTTAATTTTATTTTACCAGGAAAATTTTCACAAAAACCTTCATTTATAAGTAATTTTGCAATTAATAAATCATATTTTGTATCAATGTTTGTAGAATAAATATCCTCCATTAAAAAAGGTCTAGAAATTTTACCACTTCTTGAATGATCATTTAAAAGTGTCTTATTAGTCATTACATATATTGCCCCATTTCTAATATAACAAGGTTTTAAATCTTGCCTTCGAGACATCTTTTCTGGTTCAGGGAATTCCTTAGTAAAATCAGCAATTAAATCATTATCTATTTTTTTTAGTCTCGTTGGATGTTTTTCTCCTGTATCAACAACGGAGATAACTGAATCAGATTTAGTAATTACTAATTTTTCAATTGCTAAATCGATATGTTCATTAGTTCTAAATGGAGATACGGCTGGTAGCTCAATTATAATATCATAATAATCATTTGTTTCATTTTGATATTTTTTTACAAACCAACTTAAAGAATCAACTGAAGTAATTATATCACCTGCTAAAGCACCATCTCTCAAAAAAGGAATTTCTGCACCATACTTTTCAGAAACTGAAGCAATTTCTTGAGAGTCTGTAGAAACTAAAAGCTTATCTATATATTTAGAATTTAGTGCAGCATAGATAGTATAAGAAATTAAAGGAAATCCAGCTATATCAGTAATATTTTTTTTAGGTATCCCTTTTGATCCACCCCTTGCTTGTATTATTGCTAATACTTTTAATTTTCCTATCATATTTTAAAAAAAATAATACGGTAAAGTTATAAATAATTGATGATAGCTCAGCTAAAATTATTGAAATTAAAAAAGAGGAAGTAGAAATTATATTTAAATTATATAAAAAAATATTTATTAAAATAAATACAAAATATTTTAATAATACAGACCTAAATTTTATATCTAACCTATTATATACATCATAAAAAATATTTAAAAAATTAAAAAATAAAAGAAAAGATGAAATTAAGGTTATTTTAATAATAGTGATTGAACTTACATAGTTTGGAAACAGTAGTAAAATTATATCATCAATAAAAAGAAATAATATCAAAATAATTAAAACATATATTGTAAATAATGGAAATAAATTGTTTTTTAATAAATTAATCAATGTATGTTTTACATTTTTCATTTTATAGAAACTCTCCGAAATTTTTATGTAAAAAATTTTATCCATAGACACAGTTAATTTATTTAAGGAATTTATTAAAACAAAATAAATAGAAAAGTAGCCAAATATAATTTCATCAAAAATAAAAACACTATAGGATGAAACTAATAATGGGAAAAACATAAAAAATATATTTACTCTAAATACTTTAAATGAGTCACTCATTATAGTAAATAAATTTTTTCTTAAAAATTTTAACTTTATAGGACTTCTTATTTTTAAATAAAAATAATCATGTAAAAAAACTAAAAATTGTTTAACTAATATTCCAATAATACCAAATGGAATTATCAAAAAAGAGGAAAAGAAACCTAAAAATGAAACTACTTTCTGTTTAGAACTTAAATACTCTATTTGATTACTTGACCTATAAATTAACTTAATAAACTTATTAAAATATAAATTATTAGTTATTAAAAAAATTGATAAAATAGAGCATATAGATTCAAAATATAAACCATCTAATAAAAAAAAGAAAAAAGCAAACAAGAAAATAATAATACTAATTAAAACTAAAAATGAGTAATATAAGTTTATTGATCCTAATAGATTTTCAGCATCATTTTCTTTTTTTAATTTAAGCAATCCTGGTAATCTTGACTGAATAATTACAGGCAAACTGAGGTTCAAAATTATGAAGTAATTACAAACAATTAAAAACTTATTGTAAATTCCAAATTCAAGGGGTGTAATATACCTTAAAGTGAAAAAACTAATTGATAGTGATGATAATAAAATTAAAAAATTACTATTACCATAAATTAGAATAGATTTATTTTTATTAAAAAAATTTTTAAACATTGTATTTATAACAAATATGAATTTTTATTATAAATTATTCCAATACCAATGTATTGACTCTTTCATTCCTTTTTTAAAAGAATAATTAGGATAATAATTTAATAAATTTTTAGCTTTATCAATTGATGCCAATGAATGAGGAATATCACCCTTTCTTGATGGCCCGTATATTGGATTAATATTTTTAATTTTTTTATCATAATCACTTAATAAATCCTTTATTAAACTAAACATTTCATTCAAAGATGTTTTTTGACCAAATGCAGTATTATAAATATTATTTAATGCATTTTCATTATTAGTTGATAATGCTAATTCGTTCATTAATAACACATTATTTATATATGTAAAATCTCTTGAATATGTCCCATCTCCATTTATTGTAGGCTGCTCATTATTAATTAATTTCTTTATGAATTTTGGGATAACAGCAGCATATGGACCATCTGGGTCTTGTCTTCTACCAAAAACATTAAAATATCTTAATCCAATTGTTTTAAAATTATAAATTAAATTAAAATTGGAAGCGTATAATTCATTAACATATTTTGTAATTGCATATGGAGACAATGGGGTTCCAATTTTATCTTCAACTTTTGGAAGAGTTTCAGAATCCCCATAGGTTGAACTACTTGCTGCATAAACAAATCTTTTTACTTTATTTTCTTTAGATGCATAAAGCATATTTAAAAATCCATCAATATTTATTTTAGCAGTCATAATTGGATCTTCTATTGACCTTGGTACAGAACCAAGAGCTGCTTGATGTAAAACATAAGTTGTTTTAATTGTTGACTTTAAACATGTATTATAATCAACAATATCACCCTCGATTAATGTAAAATTTGGATTTTTAAGTAAATGATTAATATTTTTAGAATTACCAGTAATAAAATTATCTAAACATATTACATGGGACCCTAAATTTAAAAAATGATCACATAAATTACTTCCAATAAATCCTGCTCCTCCAGTAATTAATATTTTTTTATTTTTAAAATGACTATTCATCGTCAATTAACTTCCAATTTTTACCAATTTTTTTATTAGTAGTCCCAATATATTTTTGATTAGTCTCAAGGTCGGTCAACATCCATTTCCCAGGTGCTTTTGTAATAATTTTTAATTCTATTGGAGAATTTAATTCTTCAATAAACCTTCCATCATTAATTTTTCTTTTTCCCAATTTAATTTATTTATAAGCTAATAGTTTTATTATCATTAAGAATACCTTTAACATCATAAATTATGATATTTTTTTCAATTAATCCCTTAAAATTTATATCAATGAATTTATCATGTGCAACAGCTATAACAATAGAATCATAATTTTCAAATTTAGGATCATCTATGATATTTAAATTTTTAAATTCATTCAAAACATCTTTCTTTTTGATCCAGGGGTCATAAACATCAACATTACAAGTATATGATTCAAGTGTTTGAATTATATCTATAACCCTGGTATTTCTAAAATCAGGACAATTTTCTTTAAATGTAAAGCCTAATATTAAAATTTTTGATCTGTTAATATTTTTGTTATTATGTATCATTTTTTTTATTAATTCAGTAGCAACGTATTTACCCATTGAATCATTAATTCTTCTACCTGCTAAAATAATTTCAGGATGATAATTATTATCTTGAGCTTTTTGTGCTAAATAATAAGGATCAACTCCAATACAATGTCCCCCAACTAATCCAGGAGAAAAATTTAAGAAATTCCATTTGGTACTTGCGGCTTCTAAAACTGATTTAGTATCAATATTTAATAAATTAAATATTTTACTTAATTCATTAACAAATGCAATATTTATATCTCTTTGTGAATTCTCAATAACTTTTGCAGCTTCTGCAACTTTTATATTCTTAGCTTTAAAAGTTCCAGCAGTAATAATACTTTTATATAAATTATCAATTTCATCAGCAACTATTGGATTAGATCCTGACGTTATTTTCTTAATGTTAGTTAGTGTGTGTGTTTTATCACCAGGATTAATTCTCTCTGGCGAATAGCCAACAAAAAAATCCTTATTATAAACTAAATTACTTTCTATCTCTAAGATAGGCACCATTTCTTCTTCAGTTAAGCCTGGATAAACAGTACTCTCATAAATAACTATATCATTTTTATTTAAGAACTTACCTATAAGTTTACTTGAATCAATTAAATACTTAAGATTAGGTTTTTTTTGACTATCAATTGGTGTAGGAACAGTTATAATATAAACATTACAGTTCTCTAAATCTATTTTGTTTGGAGTACACAATAGGTTGTTGTCAGATTTTAAATCCTGAATTTCTTTTAATTTACTAGTTGAAATTTCTAAGGTAGAATCATAATTATCATTTAATTCTTCAACTCTTTGTAAATTAATATCATAACCGATTACATTATATTTTTCTGCAAAAGCAACAGCTAAAGGTAATCCTACATACCCTAAACCAATTACTCCTATTTTATAGTTTTTTTTCATTTTTTAAATCTATTATAGTTTTAAATTTTAAATCTTTTTCAGAAATGATTAAATCATTATGGTTAATTTTCCAATCAATGTTTAATTCAGGATCATTAAAAATTATACCACCTTCGTATTCAGGATTATAAATATTATCAACCTTATATTGAAAAATAGCATAATCACTTAGCACAACATAACCATGAGCAAACCCTTTAGGAATTAAAAACTGTTTTTTGTTTTTAGATGATAGAATAACTGAACAATACTCACCAAAAGTTTTACTATTTTTTCTTAAATCTAAAGCTACATCTAAAACTTCACCATAAGATACCCTAACAAGTTTTGTTTGATCATAAGGATAGTTCTGATAATGCAAACCTCTTAAAACTCCATATTGAGATTTTGATTCATTATCTTGAATGAAATTTATTTCAGAAAAAATATTTTTAAAATTTATAGAATTAAAAGATTCTATAAAATATCCTCTATTATCAGAATGAATTTCTGGAACAATAATAAATAAATCCTCAATTTTAGTTTTAGTTATATTCATTTTTTTAATAAACTAAGTAAATATCTACCATATCCGCTATTTATTAAAGGATTAGAGATTTTTTCCAGTTGTTTTTTATTAATCAATTTCATTTTATAAGCCGCCTCTTCTATACATCCTATTTTATTTCCTTGTCTTTTTTCAATAACACTAACATATTGGTTTGCTTGAAATAATGAATCTATTGTACCAGTATCTAACCAAACAGAACCTTTAGATAATACCCTTACGTCTAAATTATTATTTTCCAAATAAACTTTATTTACATCAGTTATTTCATATTCTCCTCTATCTGAAGGTTTTATTTGTTTAGCTATTTCAACTACAGAATTATCATAAAAATATAAGCCAGGAACAGCATAGTTTGATTTAGGTAACTTAGGTTTTTCCTCTAATGAAATAACTTTATTATCTGAATCAAATTCTACAACTCCATATCTTTCTGGATTTTTTACATGATAACCAAAAACTATGCCACCTTTTACTTCATTACAATTTTTAAGAGTACTTATTTTCATATGAAATACATTATCTCCTAATATCAAACAAACTTTATCTTTTCCAATAAAATTCTCACCTATTATAAAGGCTTGAGCTAAACCATTTGGTTTTTTTTGCTCCTTATAAAAGAATTTACATCCAAACTGTTTGCCGTCACCCAAAAGATTTTTGAAAAGTGGTAAGTCATGTGGAGTTGAAATAATTAAAATATCAGTTATACCAGAATAAATTAATGTAGATATTGGGTAATATATCATTGGCTTATCATAAATTGGAAGTAACTGCTTGCTTAAACCTAAAGTAATAGGATATAATCTAGAACCAGATCCACCTGCTAAAACAATTCCTTTCATGACTTATATTGATTTTTATAATAATTTAAGTATTCACCAGATGTTATATTTTCTAACCATAATTGATTTTTGAGATACCAATCAACAGTTAAAGATAGACCTTTTTTAAAATCAACAGAGGGATACCAACCATGCATTTTATTTATTTTTGAAGCGTCAATAGCATATCTTTTATCGTGACCAGGCCTGTCTTTTACATATGTAATTAAATTTGAACTCGTACCTTTTTTATTATTAAGTTTTTCATCCATTAAATCACATAATAACTTAATTAAATCAATATTTTTCCATTCGTTAAAGCCGCCTATATTATAAGTGTTTTTATTAATACCATTATGAAATAATAAATCAATAGCATTTGCATGATCTTTAACATATAACCAGTCTCTTATAAAATCACCATTTCCATAAACTGGTAATTTTTTATTATTTAAAATATTATTAATAAATAAAGGAATAAGCTTTTCAGGAAACTGATACTCACCATAATTATTGGAACAATTAGAAATAATATATGGAAGATCATATGTCTCTCCATATGCTCTAACAAAATGATCAGATGATGCCTTTGACGCTGAATATGGTGATCTAGGATCATATGAAGTATCTTCAGTAAAAAGACCACTTTTACCAAGAGATCCGTAAACTTCATCAGTACTTACATGATAAAACCTCTTTCCTTTAAAGTTTTTATTATGTAAATTTTTAAATGAGTTCAATAAATTCAATGTACCAATAATATTTGTTTCTAAAAACAAATTAGGATTACTTATAGATCTATCTACATGAGACTCAGCAGCGAGATGAATTACATTATCAAATGAATACTTTAAAAAAAGTTCATTAATTAAAACTTTATCTTTAATATCAGCTCTTATAAAGTTATAATTTGGAAAAGCTTCAATATCTGAAAGGTTTTGTAAATTACCTGCATAAGTTAAAGAGTCTAAATTATAAATATTGTAGGATGGATAAGAAGTTACAAACTTTCTAATTACATGAGATCCAATAAATCCTGCTCCACCAGTTATTAATAAATTCATATTTTTAAAAATACTAATTTTGATAAAAGGAATTAAAAAAAAAA
>CEUR01018445.1_pt1 | contig 22103 bp, 18 predicted proteins | sample 356411 | NCBI WGS metagenome assembly CEUR01 (sample SAMEA2622715, study PRJEB7988) | marine metagenome | biome: marine biome (ENVO:00000447); feature: surface water layer (ENVO:00002042); material: "saline water (ENVO:00002010), including plankton (ENVO:xxxxxxxx)" | depth 5 m
AGCATCCAGCAGCAATCCACAAGACGAGAACAGGTTTCGATTGCAGGGCAGTCTTGAGGCTAAACTCCGCCCCGCCATCTTCGCTACGGTCCAATGTGTCTGCGGTAAAGGCTAATCGAAGTGGAGGATCTGTTGATTCCGCAACGTCGATTGGTGCAGTGCAACCTGAGAGAAGTATCAGTATGCTGAGTAGCGCAGTGATAAACTTAGGCTGCATGTCCTTCACCGGAAGCATGGCTTCGCTTCTTAGAACCTGAGTCCCTATTGGCGACCTTTGGCTTCTTGACCTCTGGGAACCAATTACTCAAGCCATTCCAATCCGGATCTAATCCTAAGTCAGCAAGCAACAATTTACTGCTTATTCTTGCACTTTCGAAAATGGTCGGCAAACCACTTCCAGGGTGAGTTCCACCTCCGACGATGTAGAGATTCTTTGCTTCCTCAAACCGGTTTTGTGGCCTCTTCCAAAGCATTTGGCCAAGGTTGTGAGCGAGATTAAATACCGCTCCTCGGTAAATGTCTGATGCGCCCCAATCATCTGGAGTTACAATCGTTTCTGAAATGATATGGTCAGCGACGTCATCGTAACCGAGTTTTGCCATCTGTTTGATGATTATATCTCGATATTCATCCTTGATGTCTTCCCAGTTTATCGATTCGTGAGTATTTGGTACTGGCACTAAAACGTATAGAGTTGAGCATCCCTCCGGAGCCAAATCAGGGTCGGTAATACAAGCGTTTTGCACATACAGAGATGGGTCGTCCCAAGTAATTTTGTGATTGGTAATATCGTTTAGGTTCTGCTCGTAGCGTTGTGATGCGTAAATCTGGTGGTGAGGTTGGTCGTCGTAGGTTTTGTCCATGCCGAGATACAGCATGAATGTTGAACAAGAGTAACCTTTCTTCTCGAGTTTCTTGTTGGACCACTTCTTACGCTTTTCATTAGGCACTAAGGTGGTCATTGCGTGAGCAAAGTCAGCGTTTACGACTACTTTGTCGGCATAAATTGTCTCGTCCTCAAGTTTTACTCCAACCACAGTTTTACCTTCGTAAATGAGTTCCTTAACTGGAGTTGAGGTTCTAATTTTAGCTCCGAATCCTTCAGCGATCTTAGCAAGTTTCGGCGTAATTGAGCCGAGCCCACCTCTAGCGTGGAAGATGCCGTGCTCGTATTCTAAAAATGCTAGAATAGTGAATAAAGAAGGAGCATGGAACGGGCTCATTCCGAGATATTTAGTTTGGAAGGACATTGCTAATCTTATTCTTTCGTCGTCGAAGTTTTTGCGCAAGTCGCTGGCTACTGATGCCCATGGCTTCAGGACTTGAGCGACACGTAGTGCTCTTCTGGTGAAAAGGTTAGATGGGCCTGTCCAAGGAGTTTGCAAACATGCTTTCGATAAGTCGAGTTTCTTACGATTCTCTTTGACATATTTTTCAAATCCCTTGGCGTTTTTGTCTCCTGACAACTCACGAATCCTTTCAGTCATCAAATCGAGGTCGCTGGTAGCATCGATTTGCCCACCAGCACCGAAAACCAATCGATAAGAGGGGTCGGTTAGTGGGATGAGTTCCAGTTCCTTGTGAGCATCAAGTCCGACAGCCTGGAAAATTTCTTCAATGACTTCAGGGAAGTGGAAGAAGGTTGGTCCACGGTCGTAGGTAAACCCATCCTTGTGGACTAGTTTTGTTCGGCCGCCGACTCTGTCTTCTTTTTCGATTACTGTTACATCTACGCCAGAATAGGCTAGAAGCATTGCACTTGCTAGTCCCCCCGGACCTGCACCAACAATTACTGCTGTGGGTTTCGTCTTCGCTTGCATAGGAATAAATCATTCAGGCTGACATATAAAGAAGAGTTTATTTCCACAACCGTAGATGAATGAAAACCTGTCCTCTATGCTCCGTTTTGTAAAAAATTATTCACTGCCCTCTCTGCTGAAATTAGTGCCCCTTCAACACTTCCATGATAGTTGTAATCTCCACAGTAGAGAGAATCATTGTTACTAGATAATTCGTCATAGTGCTTTCCGCTTAATTCCGGTAGTGCTGCTACAACGTGTTGTACAGCCAAAGTTTCCCATGACGAAATATGCTCGGGAAACCACCCCGATAATTCTTCTAAGACTGCTTTTTCTACTGAATTTTTATCACTCAGACCATGCTTTTTTGCGTCTTCGCCAACAACTGTCACCGCAATCAAGGATTTACTATCGGGGGAGTAACTTGGTTGTATGTCTGAAGGTACCGCAAGATGCGATATCAATTGATTTGATGATTTTACACACGAGTTAAGCATGATATATTTGCCTTTCAAAGGCGATTCAGGTGCAGAGAAATAAGCGGTCCATACATCCCTTGTGAGCTTGGCGTTGCTTGGAGCAAATGCCCGAATAATTACTTCATAGTTTACCGCAGTATCCTCAAACACGAGTTGCACATCCGATTTCACCTCGACCTCGGCATTCAGTCTCAAGGTGGTATTTTGTAACCTTTCGTAAAGTTGGTTACAGCAGGCAGAAATGCCATCTCTGGGCAACACCATGTTACCTCTTGACATATTCTTGAACACAAAACTAAACATTCTACTATCTGTTCTTAGATCGGATTCTAGAAATATTCCACCAAATAGGGGAGTAAAGAACTTCTCAATGAATGACTTACTAAATCCTTTTGAGCGAAGGTAATCATAGGTAGATTGCGATTCTCTAATGAATAGATTTTCATCTTTCAATCGGCTCAATTTTATCCTCATTAGGCCAACTCTTGCCAAATTTATCGGTGAAGTGAATAGATTGAATGCGCCAATTATCCCAGATATAGGTCGTCTGAATGGGTCGGCAAAGCGCCATATTTTCGACTTGGTTCCGCCCGGTTTTATGACAAGAGCGCCTGGTTCAAACGGCTTGCAGCCCATGCTTTCATAATCAAACACCGTGCTTGCTTTTGGATATCCAGTTTGTAATACATGGAAGCCCCTATCTAATATGAACCCTGACTTAATGTCGCTAGTCATACGACCTCCTATCCTGCAATCCCGTTCATACAAGTCGACAGAGTAGCCATTTTTTTCAAGCAGTAGACTAGCGTATAGGCCACTAATTCCAGCGCCAATGACGGCTGCTTTTTTGTTCATTGAACCCCTCAAGCAGTTGTCGCCTCTATACCCAATTTGACTCTAAACTCGTCCAAATATGGTCCCATAGATTTGATTAGCAAAACCTCAGGGTGAGTTCGAATAACTAGACCATCAAGGTACATGAGAGCCCTGATGATAGGGAATGCCTCTTCACCGAACTCAGCATTAGCAAGTTCTACCGCAGCTCTTACTGTTTGCATCATAATCCTAGTTAGGCTTTGCTCGCCAACGGGTTTTTTCTCAAAGTCAGCATAGATTTCATTCATTCTATTGAGGTATTTCTGCATCTTTCTGCCGGTTGGTTTCTTGGTAGTCATGTCAAGTAGGGACATAAATGCCGAATGCATCTCTTGTCGTGACAGATGCTCGAAGAAGTTGAATAGTGAGCGATTAACAAAAGATGGAGCATGGCATATTGCACCATTGTCAATAAAGACAAATCTACCTTCTTTGTCGATTATACAGTTTCCAGGGTGCAAGTCTCCATGGAAGGTACCAATTCCGAATAAATAAGCACCATGAATACGGAATAGTTCCAAGAGGGTTGACCACTCTAACGACTTGTTTTCAATTCCTTCTTCAAGTGAAGTCCCTTCAATAAACTCGGAAACGAGGACATTTTCGTTTGATAATTCCGGGTAATATTTGGGAAATCGCAATTTTGGAGTGGGGAATTCTTCGGCTATCTCTGCTTGTATCTTGGCTAACTCTTGCGCCCCAGAAATTTCGTTGCGTAGGTCTAATTCTCTCGTAGTGTAGTCGGCAACGTGATTTAGAAGCGCCATTGGGTTACCGACCTTCCGCAGTCGTGGTGACAACACCAAGAATATTCGGAGCCAAGACCGCATACGATCAACTTCTTGTCTAAACTTGACTGCATTTGCTTGCTTAACGAATTTGATTACGACCTCATCGCCGTTGAGAAGAGTAGCACGGTGCACTTGTCCTACAGATGCTGCAGCAAGCGGCTTTGATTCAATAGATTTGAAATTGTCAAAAAAGTTAGGAATCGCTTTGCCTTTGAGTGTCTCTTCCCAGTTTTCTGGCGGAATTGATGCTGCATGCTGGTACAGTTGTTGCAGTTGCTTGCATTTCTCCTCACCGAGGAGGTCGGGTCTTAGAGCGAAAATCTGTGCTAGTTTTACAGCCATTAGACCCTGGTTTTGTATCCAATCTAGGTCAGCAGGTTTTTTGCGCATGATTTGTCTCATGAACTTGAAGAAGGTCACCATTCGCATGTATAGAAATGAATAACTTGAGTTTATCAATACATGTATATCTCAATCTTCGCTCTCATCAACAAAAATGAGGGTATACCGCCACATTTCGTCCTCGCTTTGGTCCTCTTCGCGCCTAATTCTTACATTGCTGTCTTCAGGGTACCTCGAGCGGAGGGCGCCCTCTATTATTCCGTCATCTAACTCCCACAACGGAAGCACTTCGTCTTCTTGAACCGGCGGGTGAGTTAAGTTCACCTTAATGTGGAAAAATGGTACTGTATCGTATTCTAATTCACCGAGCCCAGCGTATTCCCACCAATCCATCAACTCGCTAAGGAACTCTACGTGACCGTCGATATTGCGCAGGCTAAATGCCAACTCAGAACCAATTCTCTGACCGACTTGTCTTAACATGGTCTTTATGTCAATACCAAGTTGTTGCAGGCTAAAGACTGTACCGTCTTGTAATGCGGCCCTCGCTTGATTTATTTCGCTACTTGATGCAAGGAAAGATTCGGGGTTGAAGGGCGTATCTTCATCTGGAAGTTCGCCGCTAAAATCCAACGCTTCTCTGAACTGTTCGAGGAATGACCCTTCACCTATGGTAAGTCTAAGTGGGTCAACTATTCGCTCTTCTGTAAATCGCTTTTTGGCGCTGTTGAAGTCGACTGCACGATTCCAGATAGCCATCATAAACTCATAATGAGATGAGGCAAATACTTCCGATGACACCACTAAAGCAGCATCTTCACGACCTCTGCCGACAGGATTTTGTTCAACAAAGAGGAATTGTATCACATCACTTTGGTCTTTGAGGACTCCCAGGGAATTGACCTCATCGGAGTGACGAATCTCTATTGAATCGTTTAGTTGTTCGAAGAATTTCAAGGTCCTGCGGTCTAGTTGAGCCAATACCTTCACAATGACCCCACGTTCAGCTGCCGAATTTATTTCATCGATAGATGGAGACCTACATAGATGTAGAATTCCGTATCGTCCGAGGAATAAAACAAGTTGCCCGTCGGCTTGATTAGCCAGTTCACCGATTCTTTTTTGGATATGATCTCGCCCTTTTAGAACTGCGAACTTTGCACTGGACTCCTCTTGATTATTTTCGGCTTCCAATGCATCAACAGAAGCACCGGACATGATACTTTCAAAGGCCTTGGTAGTTTTGTCAATTCGTGATTTTTGGTCTTTGATTAGTTTCTTGAATAGCACTGGCAGCGAAGAACAGCTGAACTTCATAGGTCGGTCGGCTGTAACATTAACCAATCCGATTTGAGTTAGTCGGGATAATGAATTGTAAGCGTCGAGCCTGTTGGTTCCAAGCTTTTTTGCTAAATCACTCGCTTTAAGTTCCTTGGAAGATGATAACAGAACCAATGACCTGGCTTCTCTATCGGTGAGGCCGGCTTCTTCAAACAATTCAACCCAATCCACAAAATCACCTTCCGGAGAGTTTACTGAGCGTATTCAGTATCTTTGCAACGTGTCTTCGAGGCCTAAACAGCCAATCGTAACAATAGTGGATTGTTCTATCAGGGCCGACAAGAAATGACGACTTGCCTGGGAACTTACCCAAGAACACGGGAACACCATATGCGGAAGAGACCTCTCTATCCGGATCACTGAGAAGCGGGAATGGAAGGTCTAGTTCTTCTTTGAATCGACGATGGTCTTCTACAGAATCCTCGCTTATACCGATGATTTCAACTGGCGGTGTTAAAGATTGAAACAGATCATATTGTTCTTTGAAATTTAAGCAGCCTCGCTTGCATGTCGGCGAGCCGTCCTTAGCATAGAAGAAGAGAACCTTCCATTTGTCGTCATAGTCAGCAAGTGAAACACTCTCGCCAGTGCTTGATTCTAGGGTAAAATTCGGCGCCATCTGGCCGATAAATTCCTTGGTCATTTCTCCACCTCGATTTTAAGGCACGGAGACTATTCATTAAAAACAAATGGGAGTATGTGTCCCATTCTTTTGGCCTTGGTCAGAAGGTATCCTTCATTGTGCGAGCCTCTGCCTTCAATGTGTTCGATTCGGTTTTCTATACTGATGCCATTTTCAACCATGCCCTTTATTTTCAAAGGATTGTTAGTCATTAATCTAATCTTTTTGATTCCGATTGATTTCAGCATAGTAGCGCAGAAACCGTAGTCTCTAGCATCCGGTGGGTGATTAAGCAATAGATTTGCATCGAGGGTGTCATAGCCCTGGTCTTGCAAGGCATATGCTTTGATTTTCTCGTGAAGACCTATTCCTCTACCTTCCTGTCGGAGATACAAAATAGCACCGCATCCTTCTTCCTGTATGCGCTGCATAGAGGCTTTTAGTTGTGGGCCACAATCGCATTTTAGCGATGTAAAGGCATCCCCAGTAAGACATTCGCTGTGAATTCTTACTAGGGGTATTCTGTCTGTTTGATCTAACCCTACCGATAGGATAGAGTGTTCCGAGCCATTCTCGTCGACCATTACTCTAATTCGGAAGTTTCCGTATTCGGTCGGTAAAAATGCTTCAGCTTCAATTTGCATTGGGTCAATGGTTCCGCTTTCCATGGCGTTGGTTTGGCACATTTGCTTATAATGACATGTTTGTTTTCCTGCACGCATCAAAACACCGCTTTATATCCTTTCAACATTGATTGATTCCCCATGGGTAGCGTTCGCTGTGATTTGGGAGTCGCAGCAGTGGTGACACAAGCCTCTAGTGTTTTACTGGTAAAAGAGGGGGCTGGTCGCTATGCGGGACACTGGGGTCTGCCGAAAGGCTACGTCGATGAAGGCGAGTTACCCCGGGATGCTGCGCTCAGAGAACTCAAAGAAGAATGTGCTGTTGATGGTGCAGTTACTGGAATTTACGCAATTAGAGAGAACCTTACCGAAATAGGTCCAGCGGTTTTTATCGCATACAGTGTTAACCTGTTACCAGACCAAAAGCCCATTGCTGCGAGTGAGGTAACTGAAGCAAAATACTTCTCAATTGAAGAATTTGACTCAATAAAATGGGTCAGCGAGGCCATGAAATCAATCGCATCGAATGCCCTAAGTCAAACCCCGTTTGCAACCACCGACTACTCACATCAGAGAGGTTATCCATATCTCTTACACCAAAATTTGGGGGTGACCCTTTGAACTCAGACATAAGCTCCAGAGTCAAAGAAGTCAACGACAAACCAATCAATGAGGATGGAGAATTTATCCTCTATTGGATGATTGCCACCAGACGACTAAACTACAATGCATCGCTGCAATTTGCTGCCGAATTAGCCAAAGAACACGGTGTCCCGCTATTGGTAATAGAGGAAATATCAACAAGCCACAAATTCGCCAACGATAGAATTGCGACTTTCATGATTCAAGGAATGGTAGAAAACATCTCTATCTTCAGAGATCACAAAATAAAGTACATTCCGTGGGTTGAAACTCCACTGAGCGGTCCCATTGGCTTGTTGAAGCAAATTGCCAAACGAGCGAAGATTATTGTCAGCGATGATTTCCCAACTTACTATCCTCGCAGAGCGGTTGAAGCGGCAAGCAAGACGGTACCAGTAAAGATGTATGTGGCTGACTCCAACGGCGTGATACCCATGGCTTGGACTGAAAGTGCCCATACAACCGCCCACGGTTTTAGAAGGTGGATTCACGCAAATTTCCTGCGTTGTCCTGAAACCTGGCCCCTTAGAAATCCAATTCCCGCTGATACAAATTTGATGATGGATGATGAATTATTCTCCTCGATTATTGAAGAGTGTACTGTCAAACTCCCACCATTTGAATGGTTATGGCGTTGCTCAGAAGGCGGCTCCGTCGGTAAAAAAGCTCTTTCTGCTATCGATATCGACCATGAAGTTGAAGCTGTGAGAATGGCAACTGGTGGCAGAACAACCGCCAAAAGGAAACTTTCTGCATTCCTTTCCAATAAATTAGACAGATATCACTTAGACCGAAACAGTATAGAGAATTCTGCTGTGAGTGGTCTCTCTCCATGGTTACATTTCGGTCACATTTCCTCAATAGAAATTGTAGAGCAGATTCTTAACCAAAGTGATTGGACGCCAGAACACATCCATACCGAAAGAAAAGGCTCAAGAGAAGGTTGGTGGGGATTGAGTCAAGGAGTTGAGAGTTTCCTCGACCAAATTATAACTTGGCGAGAGTTAGGTTTTAACAACGCCTATCACAATGAAAACCACAATAAGTTTGAATCAATACCAGAATGGGCTAAAAAAACCCTCGCTGAGCACTCTGATGACGAAAGAGTGTTGTACACATTCGACCAAATCAAAAACGCTGAAACACACGACGAAATTTGGAATGCTGCACAAACACAACTACTCAAAACTGGCATTATTCACAACTATCTGAGAATGCTATGGGGCAAGAGAATTCTTGAATGGGCATCAACCCCTGAAGAGGCTGCGAATTGGATGATTAAATTGAATGACAAATATGCACTTGACGGTAGAGATCCGAATTCCTACACCGGAATATTCTGGGTTTTGGGTAGACACGATAGAGCATGGGGTCCAGAACGAGCAATTTTTGGCAAGATTAGGTACATGTCATCAGAAAATACTCGAAGGAAAATGAATCTCAAACCGTACCTTCAACAATTTAGGAGTCGATGACTTGAGCATCACCTTCGAGCATCGAACCGAGGTTGAGAACAGTATTGAAGAAGCATTCGCTTGGCACGAACGAAAAGGTGCTTTTAGAAGGTTAATGCCACCGTGGGAACTAGCCGAGGAAGTTCGTGCTGACGACAACTTACGTGAGGGAGCACAGCGTATCTTTAGGTTTCCAATGGGCCCTGTGAAGATGAGTTGGGTTGCCCAACACACAGGGTACAACCCGCCACATTCGTTTGAGGATGTTATGTTAAAAGGTCCATTCAAATCCTGGCATCATACTCACAATTTTGAGAACACCAGTGACGGCAAAGTAATGATTCATGACAAAGTCAAGTATAAGCTGCCTATGGGATTCTTAGGCAAACTTGTTGCTGGCCGAATGATAAAAAAAAGGCTGAAACGGATGTTCACTGCTCGTGAACTGAGACTGGAACGAGATCTAAAGAGACACGCTGATTTCAGCCACATCAAAAGAAAAAAGATACTCGTTGCTGGCTCATCTGGACTAATCGGTCGACAACTTGTTGCCTTCTTAGATACTGGTGGTCACGATGTTTGGCGCCTCGTTAGGCGAACGCCCAAATCCAATGAAAAGGAAATTTCGTGGTCGCCTGATAAGGGCGAAATCGATGCACAGCAGTTAGAAGGCTTTGATGCTATTATTCACCTGGGCGGTGCTGGCATTGGCGATAAAAGATGGTCCAAAAAGCGGCTAAAACTAATCGAAGAAAGCAGAACAATTAGCACCACTTTACTCGCCGAAACCATTGCTAAATTGAACAATAAACCAGAGTCATTCATTGTTTCAAGTGCGGTGGGCTGGTATGGTGAAAGAGGTGATGAAGAACTCGATGAACACTCAACGCCTGGTGAGGGCTTCCTACCCACAACATGTGCAAATTGGGAACAATCCTGCCAAGCAGCAAGAGATGCAGGAGTTAGGACAATCAATCTGCGCACCGGAATAGTGCTCGATGCAACTGGTGGGGCGTTAGGCAAAATGTTACTACCAGCAAAACTTGGTGCTGGCGGGCCAATTGGTTTTGGAAAACAGTGGTATAGCTGGATTTCGATGGACGATCAAATTTACGCAACTCATCATCTAATTATGAATGACCAATGCGAGGGAGCTTACAATCTGACTGCACCAAATCCTGTTCGACAAAAGCAATTTGCCAAGGTACTGGGCAAGGTACTCAAGCGACCTGCTTTCATACCTACACCACCATTTGGAATTTGGGTATTATTCGGTAAGATGGGAGTTGCTCTAACAACGGAAAGCACGAAAGTCGTGCCGAGCAAGCTCATCGAATCTGGTTATAATTTCCAGCACGAAAATTTAGAGCCAGCCCTCAGAGACTGTCTTGGTCTTTGGTAAGATTAGAGATTTAATCTTGGTTTTCTGATTATCCCTAGGGCAAACTGCAACTTACGGTAAAAACTCATGCTTAACCTGCGAGTGAATACATCACCGTTTCGCTTCATTGCTTCCTCGAGGATTGCATCGTAAGCCGCACACATTAGCGAGGGTGAATATCGTGAATCCTTGTCCAATAGGGATAACAAACCAACCGCATTTTTCCGATGAACCATGACGTGGTCCAGATAGTGACGCATGAAATCTTGCCAGCCATTTGAAGAAGACAATTTTCCTGATTTTAAATCACTTCTAGAGATGCCGAACTTCGCTAACTCTTCGGTTGGTAGGTAGACACGGTTTCGGCTGAGGTCTTCTTGAATGTCGCGTAGCACGTTGACCATTTGAAGATAGATTCCCATTTCTACCGCATGCCTTCTTGCATTAGGGTCATTGTAGCCATAGATTTCTACCAAACACAGACCTACTGTGGACGCAACTCTGTAACAATAACGGCGTAAATCTTCGAAGCGCTCGTATGTCGTTGTGTATAGGTCATCCTCCATGCCAGATATGAGTTCTCTCAAATGATCTAGTTCGACGGGGAATTTCTTTATCACATCGGCGAGAGCAATAAAAATCGCTTCATCGACCGGTTCTCCACGTTCAATCTTATCCAAATTTTTCCTGTACCATAACAGAGAGCGAAGTTTTCTCAGATGGTCTGAATCATCATTCGCCGGTTCAGATTGCTTGTCTACAGTCAGTTGTAGACTGCGGTGTTGTGCCTCAGCATTAAGGTGGGATAAGTCTCTATCAGGCAGCCAATCCCCATCAACGATGTCGTCAACGCGGCGGCAAAACGCATACAGTGAATTTACTGCTCTGCGCTTGTGTACTGGAAGGTGTCTAAATGACCTGAAGAAGGAACTTGAGGCGTTCCTTGCAATCACTTCGCACTCTTGGTAGGCATTTTCTAGGCGGTCGGCACTGGTAGGCTTTTCTTGACCCAGTTGAAATATTGAAACCATTTAATCACCCACTAAACAGATTGCCTGTATTCAAAATGCAATCTTATTGATATATCAAGTATAGTATTTTACCCAACTAAACCCGCAAAACAAATTACGCAAGTTGAGTCCAATCTACCTCAGCTTCAACCATCTCTATTTCATCAACATCCATCTGCGCCAGTTGAAGTTTACCAGATAATTCATCGTTAACCGCATGCCAGTATGAATATGCTTCAATGACCCAAATTCCAGATTCTCTCGTTCCGTTTCCGGAGCCCTTGACGCCACCGAACGGCAAATGTGCTTCTGCACCTGTGGTGCTGTTGTTAATACCAGTCATACCTGCTTTTATTCCGGTCTTGTATCGATATGCTTCCAATCTATCGTTGGTGTAAATCGCTGATGACAAACCGTAAGGGCTGGCATTCGCAAGATGTAGTGCGTGGTCGAAATCATCGGCTTTTACTACGGTAACTACAGGACCAAATATTTCTTCGTGAAAACATTCCATGTCTTCTGTTACATCAACAAATACGTGGGGCCACATAAATACACCTTCACTAGCATCGCCCATGAAATTCTCCGGGGAGTTGTCTGATGTGATGACTCCTTTACCCCAAATTTGCTTGGCGCCGCTGGCTTTTGCCATTTCAAGACCTTCTAGGAAATCCTTACCATACTTTTCTGATAACATTGGCCCATACAAGACGTCTTTGTAAACAGCTGAATTTCCGATTTTTGTCGCCTTTACTTTGGCCATGAACTTTTCCATGAAATCATCGTATATGTCCTTGTGAACGATTAAGTTACCGAGACTTGTACAACGCTGTCCAGCAGTACCAAATGCTCCCCAATAAGCACCTTCTACTGCGTTGTTGAGGTCTGCAGATGGCATCACTACAAGAGGATTCTTTCCGCCAAGTTCTAACGAACAAGAAACTAGGTTGCGCCCACAAACTTCGCCGATCATTTTCCCAATACCAGTCGAACCGGTGAATGAGATTTTGTTAACTAAGCCCTCATCAACGGCATCGACGAGGTATTGACCAGCTCCACTGCCCTTGCCGTGAACAAGATTGATTACACCGTCGGGAAGACCTGCCTCATACATTATGCGGGCTAAAGCGAATGATAGTAGCGGAGCATCTTGAGGACTCTTCCACACGCAGGTATTTCCACACATTATGGCTGGTATCATTTTCCAAAATGGCACTGCGGATGGGAAGTTGCACGCATTGATAATGCCACAAACGCCAAGCGGCCTTCGATATGTGAACAATTCTTTGTCGGGTAACTCTGAGTTGACTGTCTGACCGTACAATCTGCGACCTTCGGATTGGAAAAATAAACAGGTATCAATTGCTTCTTGAATTTCTCCACCAGATTCTTTCAAGGTCTTGCCTATTTCTCGAGTTTCAAGTGCGACAAGAGCATCTTTGTGCTCCATCAGCAGACGGCCCATATTACCGATAATTTGTCCTCTTGTTGGTGCTGGTGTAGCGGCCCAAGCAGGAAATGCCTCTCGAGCAGCATGTAGAGCGTCTCTCACATCGTCTCGAGTAGAGAGCGGAAATTCACCCAAACAATCGGCAAGTAGTGCCGGATTTGTTGAGGTAAAGGTCGCACCATCGCTAGCCACAGTCAGTTGACCATTGATGATATTGTAGCCACGAACCGCTGGCTTGCCGTTAGGGTTTGTTAAGTCAATAAATTCTAATCCCGTCTCTAAAACATGAACCATGGTTAGGCCACCTAAGTCGGCCTATTGAATATAATGGTTCGAGGTTAAAATAAAATGTATCGAAAATAACCATGGAGGGTTTATATTACACGGCCATTAGAGTTCATTACCTCGAGTTTATGCTGTAAGTATACAAACTATGAACGCATCAGAGGACAAGGAGCGCTTATTATGTCTGGTCAAAATGAAACCATCTCACTCACTGTGGAAAAATCAATTCCTTCAGATGTCGGTCACGGAAGAGCCCGTATTTCCGGCGATTCAGGACTTGATCTAAAACCCGGCGACATCGTTCTAATCAAAGGGGAAAAGCGCTCAACTGCTGCAATATACTGGCGTAGCCGTCCTGAAGACAACAAGATGGCAATCATCAGAATTGACGGGATAATAAGAAAAAATGCGGGTGTAAGCCTGCGAGATAAGGTAACTGTCTCAAAAGTAGACGCTGAGGAGTGCAAAAAATTAGTGATTTCTCCAGTAATGGCCAACAAGCAGAAAGTCAAATTCGGGCCCGGAATAGAAGGATTTGCGCGCCGAGGCCTACAAAATAGACCGGTCGTTCAAGGTGACCGAATTTTCATACCTGGAATGACATTATTTGCCGAAGCATTACCGTTTGCTGTAGTTCAGACCACGCCAAAAGGCGTTGTCAAAGTAACTAATGACACAGATATTGTCATCAAAGATGAAGCGATTGATGATGACGACATTGGTCAATCAGAAGGAATAACCTACGAAGACGTTGGTGGCATAGGTCAGCAACTGCAGAAGGTTAGAGAAATGATTGAATTGCCCCTCAAACATCCTGAGTTATTCAGAAGGCTAGGTATAGACCCGCCAAAAGGTGTCTTGTTACACGGCCCACCCGGTACAGGGAAAACCATGATTGCTAAGGCTGTAGCAACTGAAACCAATGCTCATTTCAAGAGCATCAATGGTCCTGAAATAATCAGTAAATACTACGGTGAGTCAGAAAAACAACTTCGAGAAATATTCGATGATGCCAGCGATAACGCTCCAGCAATCATATTTGTTGACGAAATAGACTCCATATGTCCCAAGCGTGAAGATGTTAGTGGTGAGGTAGAACGTCGTGTAGTAGCCCAGATGCTGACATTGATGGACGGTATGCAAGGGCGCGATAACGTTGTAGTAATTGGAGCGACAAATCGACGTGATGCCTTAGACCCAGCTCTTCGAAGACCAGGAAGATTCGACCGAGAAATTGAGATTGGAGTTCCAGACCGCGACGGTAGAAGCGAAATTATGGACGTTCATACACGGCAAATGCCAATGTCTGAAGACTTTGACATAACTTGGATACTGGACAACACATACGGCTTCGTTGGAGCCGATTTAGCCGCTTTGGTAAGAGAGGCTGCAATGAAAGCGCTGCGCAGATATTTACCTGAAATCGACCTAGAAGAAGACACAATTCCACCAGAAGTATTGGAAAAGATGGAAGTTTGTATGGAAGATTTCCATCAGGCTATCAAGGACATTGAACCTTCGGCTCTAAGAGAAATTTATGTCGAGGTCCCAGAGGTAACTTGGGATGAAATCGGTGGCTTGGAAGATGTCAAGAGCAGGCTCAAAGAATCTGTTGAGTGGCCGTTAACCAAACCAGAACTGTTTGAACACTTTGGCATAAAACCACCACGAGGAATTGTGATGTTTGGAGCACCTGGTACCGGAAAGACTCTGCTGGCAAAGGCAATTGCTAACGAAGCACAGGCGAACTTCATCAGTATCAAAGGACCAGAAATGATTTCCAAATGGGTCGGTGAGTCAGAGCGTGCAGTTAGAGAGATTTTCAAGAAAGCCAAACAATCCTCGCCTTCGATTATTTTCCTCGATGAATTTGAATCGATTGCAAACATGCGCTCATCCAATTCAAGCGAAGGTAGCGATGTTTCCAATCGTGTGGTAAATCAACTGCTTGCAAGCATGGACGGTGTTGAATCGATCGATGGGGTAATTATTGTTGCAGCAACTAACCGCCCAGAAATGATTGACCCTGCACTACTTCGTAGTGGCAGATTTGAGCGCGTGCTTCACGTACCACCGCCAGATGTCGGAGCTCGTGAGGCTATCTTCAAAATCCACAGCAAAGGTATGCCGCTATCCACCTTCTCAATCAAAGATGTTCTCAAAGGCCTCGATGGGTTCACAGGAGCAGACATTGAGGCTGTGTGCAGAGAAGCAGCATTGATTTGCATGCGCGCTAACAAGAAGAAAGTAACAAAGAGTCATTTTGAAGAAGCAATCGGAAGAGTGAGACCAACCGTAACTCCTGACATGTTAGAATATTACCAAAAGATGGAAACCCGGCTAACATCAGGTATGTCGAATATTAAGCGAACCAAGGATTTCAGCCACGGAATCGAAACCATGTGAGATTATATCGAAGTCTGGAGTATTGGTGAAAATTATCAACACTGTGAGGGAATGAATCATGGCAGTTTTTGCAAAAGAAGTCATGGGCAGAGATGTTGTTGACTCTCACAATGAGAAATTAGGTGAGCTAAGCGACTTAATTTTGGACAAGTTATCCGGCTCAGTGACGCAAATTGTTGTCACACTGGAAGGAAACCTAGACCCAAGCCTACTGCCTTGGGATTATCGTGACGGTCGCGTGACCATACCAATCGATGATGTATCAAGAATCTCAAATCGCATACACCTAAGGAAATAAATCCGCAATGAGCATTTATCCCTCAACAATAGACAACATTCTAAACTGATGTGTGCGCGTGTAGTGTCGGAAATACGCTCTAGTTGGTGTCGATATGGTCGAATGGCGCACGATAAATTACCGAAGAATCGGCTTACAAGCCGCATTTTGGTCCGTAATGTTCGTGTTATTGATCATGATTCTGAGCAATTTTGTCAACCTCTCAAACACCAATCAGTTGTCCGCATATGATGATGATTGGAATGATATGTCTGCATTTAGACAAGACATCAAGGATATGGGAATTGAGACGAGGTCACTGGTTAGTTCTCCATTACTACTATCTGATATCGAAGATCCAAGAAATACAACTTATATCGTTGCTGGCGTTGAAAGGGATACGCTCTCACTACCCCAATTTGACGAAGATGGTTTCATAACTATCGCATCAGAAGATGGTTATTCTCCTTCAGAAGTCGATGCAATTGTTGAATTTGTTGACAACGGCGGTACAGCAATCATCCTCGAAGATTATGGCTTTGCCGGCACCATTGCTGAAGCCTTTGGAGTGCGGTACAGTGGCTACCAATTATTTGACACCACCTATGCAGCTGAATTAGACTACAATTACATCTGGATGTGTGTACAAGAAACTCCGTGCAGTATGAATGGTAGTCAAATCGACGTTGATACCCTATCCACGCATGAACGCTGGGCTGACACATCTTCAGCCCTTAGTGCCCATCCTTGCGCACTAGTGGACGGCCAAGCGATGGCTGAAGAAGATGCAGGAGTATGTAGTCATCATTGGCAAGATGGAGAAATCTCCTATAACGGTACATATCGAGTTTTATTGAATAACATAACGGCCCTCGAATTAATTCCCAACAACCGAAATCCCCTACCCGAACTCGCTATCAGAGCCGTTACCAGTAACGAGGCGAGTGTCGACGTCAATGGAGATGGTGAAATTTGGGTCAGTAGCGAACAGACTGAGGAAACTCCTGACTTGTACGGGAAATTTAACCTAAGTATCGAGGCATGTGCTAAGTCAACCTGCAATCCAGATGATGGTGGCAGAGTCTTCTTTGTCGCAGACGGCTCACCCTTAATCAACGCCATTTACGACTATTCGGGCTTCGCAGATGGAGAATATGGTCCAACTGATACCGAGATTCCAGCCAATGATAACCGTAAATGGGCATTGGACATGATTGCTGAGGCAATGCTTACCAGTTTGGAAGATGATGGATTGGAGCCATCGGAAAATGCAATGGTCATATTCGATGAATCGAGACACCCACAAAATGCAGTTCTAGCTGACTCATACAATACGATTTATTTCCTTCTTGTGTACTTCACCGGCGAGGGTTTGGCAATGCTGGTTTTGTTCTTGATTCTGTTTATCTCCTTTGAAGCAGTACTGATTCGTAAGAAAGACCCTGACAACTGGCGTCACGTTTTCTCGATAATTTACTACGGATTTGGGGATGCTAATCGTTATCCATATTATTCCAAAGTCGAAAAGATAAGACAAGTATTCCTCTCTAAAGTACGAAATCAAAACGGTTTAACCAGAGAAGAATTCCATGCCATGTCGGCTAGAGAATTGGTGGCTTTGATCAATGACCCAACATTAGCAAAATTTGCTATTGAACCAGGAAAGTACTCCCTTGAGCAAACGGTTTCCATAGTTAAACGAGTAAAAGCATGGGGTAGAAGGTGATATCATGTGGACCAGAAAAGCAGCATTCACCTTTACTGGCGGCATTGCGCTGATACTCATTGGTATGATGATTGCCAATAACCAGATGATGATTCTTGGCCTCGCACTTATTGCCTTCATTGTGGTAAATTCATGGATATCTGGCCATGGAGATGTCGAGGTTCAGCGTACGTTATCCGCTGATAATCTGTACAAAGGCGATGACTTGTACGTCGAATTATTGATAACCAATCGGTCAAACAGAAAAACGCAGTTACTGGAAGTATACGATAACATACCTCACGAAATGAAACTCAGAAGTGGCTTAAACCAAATGCGACTAAATCTCAGTCCGGGAGAAAGTGCCCGTATCCGATATGTTTTACGCTGTCCGCTAAGAGGGCATTATTCGATTGGTCCAGTATCATTACGCTCTCGCAATACCTTCAATCTCGGTGTCGAGGAAATGTTCGTCGACCACCACAGTGACATTGTTATCTTTCCACAGATAAAGGAAGTGGAAGAGGCATTTTTACGCTCAAGAACCCCAAAAATGTATACTGGTGCAACGACGTTAAGAACTCCCGGACAAGGTTCTGAGTTTTACTCGCTGCGAGAGTATGTCGCTGGAGACCCATTCAAGAACATCAATTGGAAGGCATACGCCCGAACCGGTGAATTGATGGTCAATGAAAAATGTCGAGATGCGGTAACTGACCTGTATCTATTAATCGATTCAAGAGACATCTCGAGAATCGGGACAGTGCTAAAAAATCCGTTAGAAATGAGTACCGTCTCTGCTGCCAGTCTTGCAGCATTCTTCCTCAAACGAAGAGACTCGGTAGCACTTGGAATCTATGGTGAGAAATTATCCTATTTGCCACCCGATACTGGCGATAAGCAGTATTTCAAAATCCTTAGTGCCCTTGCTGGTGTTACTGCCAAGGGCGAGATGCCGCTACAAGCAGTGACCAACTCACTAAGCGGCAGGTTTAGTAGAGGTAGCCCCGTTTTCATTATTTCCTCATGCGAGGGAGATGGTACTGTGCCAGCTGCTGTTAGAGACTTAGTTGGTCGAGGACATGAAGTAACTGTATTATCGCCTTCCAGCATTGACTTTGAAAGATTAGTCAGCAGGATTCCACGTATGTCCTACGAAGTGTTGAAACTCGAACGACAAAATAGGCTGACTACACTCGCTGGTTCGGGTGCTCAGGTTATCGATTGGATGCCCGATATGGACTTATCACAGGCACTAATGCAAGTCAGGGGGTACTAAAATGGCGGATGATGTTCAAGTTCAGGGTGATGTAACTATCACTGGCAGTGCTCGAGCGCGGACACTTCACTTGAAAACGCTGCGCAGGCAGTGGCAAATTATCACCCTGCAAATTATTGCTACCGCAGCACTCGTTGGAATGTATTTGGAAGTTGTTTCAACCTATGTTGTTGGTTCTATTGACCACACGATGCTATTTGCCTCTATTGAATCATTAATTGGTGATGATTTACCCTTAGGTGATTGGTTTACCGGTCAAGGCCGAACCGGATTGGCTCGATTTTTCGTTCCCCTTGCAATAGGACTGATAGTCGGGGGCTTCATGGCATTGATTGCCTATCAAACCCCAAAGACCCAACAGAGAATTAAACTAGCATTCATTATTGGTTTGATTACTTTGCTGGTTGGCAGATTATTGCTTGGATGGTTGACTGGTATGTTGTTCTCATTTGATTTGAGGTTACCAACTGATGGTGAATTACAAACACTGGAATGGCCATTGTTGATGATAATGTCACTTCTCATCATGTTTGTTTACCTGCTGCCGATAATCATGGGTTCCCGAGGAATCTGGGGGCTATCGAGGAAATCTATTGCGTGGGCCATCGGCTTTACTCTACTATTCCTCGGAATTCACGCAATTCTAACATTCCCGTTGATTAAAGCCCAATTGGGAGATTATGGTGGGGCACTAGCGACCCTTGAATCGCAAATTTCACAACCCACTATCGGATTATTCGGTATAGACTTGGTTACTAATGAGCAGTTTGACTTGATCTTAATTGCAGTCTTAATCCTTGTATTCCAAGAATCTGCCTTCGGAGTCATCAAATATCTCGAGTATGCGTTTAGACTGCCTGAATCATGCAAGCGAGACCCTGAGTATGTAACACAAATGGATAATATGCTCAACACACATTTGGTGCACACATTTGGCTTCCTTGGACTAACAGGAATCGCCACCATGGTAGCACTGGGTTTCCATAGCGTACTATTGAGTTTAGTTAGCGATACCACTGGTAGCCAATGGGCAGGTCAAGTATCTGAATCAATTGAGCTCTCACTAACTTACGGACTGGTAATATCTGCAGTTATGTTCCTTTCAATAATGGCTCTTTTCAGGTTCTTAATTCCGTGGCAGAGAATTTGGGGACTTGCATATACACTGCGAACCAAGAATGCTAATTTACCGATGCCAAGTAAGGATGAAAAGGAATTTCTAGACTTCCAAACTTAATCTCTGTTAATCGCTTGGATGACTCTTCCAGCCATCTCTGCACTAAATAACAACACGAATGGGAATAAGCACCAGGTGCTGAAAATTGAAACTATGCCCTCACCAGTCATCTCACCCACTCGCTCATAGCCCAGTACAAATGTTACAACTACTGCTAACAATAAGATGCGCTCAAGAAAAATAGGATATTTTCTACCTACTTTTTCATCTCGACCAGAGAGGTTAGTAGCCGGGTTTTGGGACAAAAAACCACCTACATATCTAGATCGGAGAGTTTTGACTCGAGGCTGTTCAATGCATCATCGGCTGGGGTTCTAGGTTCACTTCGATGCTGCCATGAAGCATCAATACGAGCCAATTCTGCATCGAGTTCGGCTCTTTCATCATCATCACTCAGCGGTTGTAATTCAACAATCTCAACTTGTTCACTATTACTGTCATCATCCTCAGGCAATTCCAACACTTCCCAGCCATCTTCATCCACCTCAGCAACTTGAGTTACCTCTTGTTCAATCACATCACCAGTGATATTAGATTCCATGTGCTTTACCATTTCCTCATCGACTGGGGTTTTTTGTGCCGGGTCTACAACTTCTCTTTCGTAAGGTAATAGGCCATCTCTTTGGAAATCCCACAGTAAGCCTGACGGCGAACCTCCGGCCAAACCAGAAGCATCAATTTGGGTGATTAACTCCTCCAATACTCGAGCTGTCTCCTCAAGAGCAATAGCCTCGCCTGCATCTCTTTGGTCCGATTCTAAGTATATGTCGTCGAGGGCATTTTGAATCAATTTTCTCGTTGATTGAGCAATGAATGGTAGTGACTCTGGTCGGTTACAATTTGACATTAAGGTCTCAACCTCATGAGGTGGTGCTCCCAGCCGAGTCAACTGCTCTAAGACGTTTCTCAACCTTCTGAGCATGGTAATTGATTGGTCATAGTCTTCCAGCAAGCGTTCTAAATCAATTACTAAATGACCAACTGTTTCTCCAAGTTGATGCTCAAGTCGCTGTTGTACAGACCATCGTGAGAGCCCTCGTACTGCTCCTGCGGTTTGCGGCACTTGCCGCTCGAGTAATTCCATTACCTCGCTAGAAAGTAAGTACCGTGGAGTTGCTGCAACATGGTCAACCGTCTTTTGGATTACTTGTAGTGCACGCTCAACGGCTCTATCCAATAATGTAACAGAATACCCTAAACTCCTAGCTCTTTCTAATCTCTCTAAGACTGGAGCCAAACCCTCGAAAGTGGTTGCGTCATCAAGTAAGGCTTGAGCAAGCGGTTCTTCAGCAAGCCTTGCTCTAATTCTTTCTGCTTCGTTGATGTCAGCAAGAGCTTCTTCATGGGCATCGGCTAACTCTTCAGCCTTTTCGAGAAGAATAGATAATTCTCCTTCTGCATGGCCACGCTTCGCTCCCAAATCACCTAATTCTCGCAGTAAGTTTCGCCTCTCTTCCATCAATTGGCGCATTTCGGCCTGGATGTGAGCAAATCTTGCTTCATCTGTGCTGAGCCTTATTCGTTCATCTTCAGCCCGCCTACGAGCCACCTTGGCTTCTGATTCAAGGATTTCGAGTTCGGATTTGCTTTTGTTTACTCGTTCCTCTTCTTTCATCGACTCTGCTTGAGCCCTTGCATGGCGCTCTCTTGTGGCAGCAACCTGCTCTTGAAGAACTCTTAATCTTCTTTCGTCATCTTCTGTTTGTTGGCGTATCGTAGCTAATTTTTCACTGGCATTGGACAATTCGGCATTTAATCCAGCTTCTTTAAGCGCCATCTCTTCTATCGACTGACGAAGTTTTTCACTCGACTCTGTTTCACCAAGGGCTTTAGCCAATTCTGTGGCTCGCACACTTACTTGATGTTCGAGTTCATTCACTCTTTTGACCAATTTCTCCGCTCTAGATTCGGCATCCTCTGTGCGATTTCTTGCCTCTGCTAGCTGAACTTGCATTGAGTTGATTTCTGAGTTCACATTTTCAACGCTCTCCATTTGCATGTTGCGCGTGTCAATTGCTTCTCGTGTCTTCACTTCGGCTGCTTTCCGAGAGGTTTCAGATTCAGATAGTTTGTTTGACAGATGAGATTTTTCTTTTTGCAGTTC
>CEUR01337357.1_pt1 | contig 21888 bp, 24 predicted proteins | sample 356411 | NCBI WGS metagenome assembly CEUR01 (sample SAMEA2622715, study PRJEB7988) | marine metagenome | biome: marine biome (ENVO:00000447); feature: surface water layer (ENVO:00002042); material: "saline water (ENVO:00002010), including plankton (ENVO:xxxxxxxx)" | depth 5 m
AAATCTAAATCTAAAGGTGGAAGCAAGAAAAAAAAGATTAAAAGAAATTATAAACGGATACTTGAAAAGAATTTAAGAGATATAGGTATCTAAAGCCGTTGCCATGGTTCAACATAACCCATTTCTAAGAAATCAAAGATATCTTTTTCTTTTACAAATGTATGGTCTACTTTTTTACCTGTATCACTATGTTTGATTGAATATTCATTCATAGTATAACCTTTATCATTAACCATTTTTCTCATCACTTGATTAAACTCTCCAGAACCTGTAAAATACAGAATTGCAAATGGATATTCTTCTGGTTTTGTATACATAATATCTATCCTTCTCCCTATTCCTTTACGTCCAAGTTTACAAATACCATTATACTTTTTTGTACCTAATGCTAATTCCTCAACAAGATATCCTTGATTTACAAGCTTCTTGATAAACCTTGTAAATGTTTCTTTTTTATCAGATTTAAGCAATACATCAATATCTCCACTTTCTTCCTTCTTTCTACGATAAGAACCAGCAATTGTAAGTTCAGCGCTTTGATCTGTCTTCTTAAGAAAGGTTTTTAGATGTCTTTCATGATCAACAATTTCTTTATGTGGAATCTTTTGGATTAGTTCTTCATAATATTGAAGACCAATTTTTTGTTTGTCATTTAGATATTCCTTCTTTTTTCTTAGTTCTTCAATTGAATTGATTCCCATCTTAACAAGTTCGTTTGCTCTTTTAGGACCTATACCATGAACATTCATAAATACTTCTCTAGGATCAACAATGTTTTTTATTTTTTCATAAAGATTACATGTCCCTGTTTTCATAATTTGATCTATCTTTTTGAAAATAGCATCACCAACACCGCGAATAGCTCGTATACTTGATTCTGTAAGTTCACTATCATCCTTAAACTTTTTCAATTCTGAAATAACCTTTAGATAGCTATTTGCTTTGAATGCTTCTCCATTTGCTTTCTCATAATCTGACAACTTTTTCAATATGAAAATTATTTCATTCCTTTTTTCTACGCTTGGATTTTCTACCTGATCTTTAATAATGATATCATCCCTTTTTCTTACATATCTTGCAAACCGAGGCTTACCTCCATCAGTCTTTCCTGAGTGTGTAATACTAACAACTGTTCCAATTGGATGAGTTGTTTCATAATCATTCCTAACACTATCATCCATTCCAGAAAGAGAAAATTCATTATTAGGATCTTTGTCACGTAAATGATATGTGTCCATGTTTTTCAAAGGAGCACAGATAAAACTTCCAAGTATTCCTAAGTTCTTTCCCTTACCTAGTTTATAATCAACTATTTCTGCTTCTTCATCAAATTCTGGCTTAACTTTGAGCATATAGTTTGAACGTTTGTCTTCATAGAAAGAATCAGGGTCCTTAATCATAAGACCTTCTCCTCCTTTTTTAAGGATATCTTTGTAAAGTTTATCCATTTGTTCTTCAGATTCAATCAATGTTTGTTTCGCCATCTTCAAAGGACATTCAATACGAAATTCTTCAGGGAGTGTTGAAACCATAGAATCCCAACGTTCTTTGTTTTCTTTAACAATCTTTTTTAGAGCCTTAATACGTTCATTGAAAGGTTTCTTCATATCAGGTAGATCATATACAATATACTGAACATGTTTCCATTCTTCTAAAATAGGTATTTTCTTTCTTACAACACCCATCATCTGAAAGTTCTCACGACCAACCCATAGTTCTCCATCAATGTTTTCATCCGGCATAGCAAGTTTAAAGAGTTCATGAGCATTAAATAGTTTTTTTGCTCTTGAGAGAAATACTTTTTCATCTTTATCTTTCATTTTTCCCATCCATCGCGCTCTGTATCCATCGTACTTTTCCGACGCCAACCATCCAACAGGAGGATTGAATTCAGGATCAGAACGTGGTGCTGGCATCCCTTTGTGGTATTCTTTCGCGAGCATAAACATGGTCTTCATAATTCTTTCTTTTATTTTAATCTTTTCTTATATTTATCTTTACTATTTAGCTTTAATATACTTCAAATTTGAAGTTTACTTAAAAAGATAAAGTAAACTTTAATTAAGATATAAAATGGTGTGTTCACACTGTAATCAAGCAGGACACACCTACAGAACATGTCCTTCTATGACAGAAGAACAAAAAAAAGCAAAGGCAGAAGAAATCAAGAAAAAGAAGGAAGAAACAGCGCAAAGAAGAGAACAACGAAGACAAAGAAACGCTGAAAGGCAAAGGGTACAAGATGAACTTCAACGAAGGAAAAACTTACCTGTCTCAAAATATACTGTTTCAAATCCTATGGATTATGAAGTAGTTATCTATTGGACATTCAGTAAACCCGAGTATGGTAACAATTTTCGCGCAAGAGTTTTTAGTTACTGTGGACCTCATACATCAGTAAATATTTCTTGTAAAAAGGAACTTCATCGTTTGATTATGATCCCCTTTCTCGAAGTAACTGTTCCTGGAAGAGTAGATGCTATGCAAAGTATCATCTTAAATGAAAATGGAGAAGTTCAACATAAAACTGTATTTGATATGAAAATGGATGAATATGATGGAACAGAAATTATCATTGATAAAGAATACAGTCCACCAAAATCAGAAATGGATCTTTGGAAAGAGTGTGCTTTGAAATCAAAGTTTCTTCTTGATCAAATATATATGCTTACGGGTGGTGTAGATAAAGATGGAAATGTTTCTAAAGAAGAATTTGAAAATATTGCCCCTATGCTTGATATGATTCAAGATATTTCAATCCCTTCAACATGTACTGAAATTGATAAAGAAAGGGCAGGTGTTCCTTCCGGTCTGACAAATATAACTTAATGTTTTCCCATATATCCTTTTATATCCCTTATATCTTCTTTTATATTTTGAATATCATTTTTTAAGATATTTACATTTCCTAAAATTTCATTAATACTTTTATTGTTATAATCTTCTTTTTTTTCATGTGCTTCTACTTTTATTCCTATTATATCTAATTTTTCAGCATGTTTCCCGATTTGAAAGATAAGACCACCTGTTGTCATACATGCTGCAATAATAGGGGCTATTTGTTGAAAATTTACAGACATGATAAACTTAATAGTTTATATTTACTATAACATAGATTTTATTACTTAAAAAAATATAGAGAATTATAAAAAATGATGCAATTTCGTTATCTTAATTATTTTTTAATATCAATTATATCTTCCGGATTAACTTATCATTATTTTAATACAGTTACAAAAGGTCAAATAGTAAATTTAAAAGAACAAATTCAAACTCTTTTAAAAGAAAATGAATCATTAAGAAAAGAATTAGAATTAGATGATGATATTAAAAAAATCGTTGAAAAGTTAGATGATTGTTTAACTTTATTAATGAAAAATATTATGGAAATAAAAGTACAAAATATTGATGAAGATTTAAATGATGAAATAAAAAATATTTGTAAACGTATTATTAATTATCTTCCAGAAAAAGAAGAAAAAATAAATCCAGAATATGAAAATTCAAAAGAAGCATTTAATTTAACATCTTATGATACACTTATATCCGAAATATCAAAATTAGAAAACTAATACATCTTTTCATTATGTATATCAACTTTTGTACCTATTCCATTTGTTGGTAATCTTTCAGAATTAAATGGTTTTTTTCTAACTTCAAAATTCTTATTATCATGAATAATAAGTATTTGCACTTGTCTATATTTATCTTCTTTACACATATCATGTTCACCAAATGCCCTTGACATACCAACATCTATCCTCCATAAACGATCATTATATGTAGAATTAAGATATTTATTATCCATAAACTGAGGTGTATGAGCAATTACCATACCTTTTACAGGCATTATTAATTTATTTTTTTTATTAATGATGTCAAGTAATTCATTAAAAGTTGATTCTGTATTTTCATCATCATCATCTTCTCCATAAATACGACACCAAAATGGAGACATATCATCATCATCTCTAAAAATTTCATCAAAAATTTCATTTTCAACATTATTACTATCATCTTTTAACCATTTAGAAACAACATTATTTATTTCAGAAAGTGTATATTTTTTTACTAAATCTCTTGAAAGACCTCCATGAACAAAAATGAAATTACCGATTGTAATTAATGCTTTTTTTCTATCTCCATACATTTTAGCAATACTACCACCTCTTTGAAATGCTTTTGTTCTATGATAATATCCTAATGGATAACCATCATTTGTATACTTAGATGTTCTATCTTTCATAGGAACAAATTCTAAAAATTCTTTTGGTGATACATATCTAAAATCTTTATCTACATTCATTAATTCATGATTACCTAGCAATCCTAAAACTCTTCCACCTGATTTTCTTGCTTCATCATCTAATCTTAAAAATAATTTTATAATTTTCATATTATTACCTTCATCCTCAACAACATCTGAAAAATCTTTGATACAATTTTTTTCAAGTTCATCTGGACGACAACGATCTATTTGATCCCCTAATTGTATTAACCATGTAGAACCACCGCACCAATGCATTGAATCAATATTATTTTCATTTGATTGTTGAGGTATAACTTCTGCTAATTTTAACGCAATAATGGTTGCTCTAAGATCACCATGTACATCTCCTATAGCAACCAATCTTTTCACTGGTGGATACATACCAATGATATCATATTTAGGATTAAGAGATTGAATTTCTTGTTTAACTACATCATTGCTTTCCCGTTTCACTGTATTTTTTTCTATTGTTTTTACAGCCTCGACCTTTTCAATATTTGTTGTTGGCTGTGACATTCTTCTTGTTCTTTCAGGTCTAGGTATGGATAGTTTATTAATTCCTTCAATTTTCCCTGAAGTAGACATTCTTCTTTTTATTTGAACATTTTTTGTCTGAGATTTTTTTTGACCGTATACCTGTAATTTTTTTTGAATATAATTTTTGATTATTATTAATAATTCCTTCCTTGTTGTTTTTGATATTTGACTTTTATCAATTATTTTATATTTCAAACATAATTGAATCAAATCATTGTCAGATAATTTATCGAAATCAAGTTCGTTTAATTTCATAAAATAAACATAAAATTAAAAAAAAATTTTAAACTTATATAATATATAATGAAAACATGGTTGATGTATGCTTTACTTGCAGCATTTTTTATTACAGTTAGAGATATTGTTTCACTCGATTTTATCAAAAGATATGATTATATTCAGTATATGATTATAGCAAATATTATTATTTTTATCGGTACTATGATATATGTATTTGGTTCTGGCATAAAAATACAAAAACCAAACATGAAGGATATGTTTATTATATTAATAAGATTATCAATTGTGTATTTTATCATTGATCCATCTGTTTATAATTCTATCAAACATTGTGATAATCCTGGTTATGCAAAATCAATTATTAGTTTGAATACATTATTTTTATTTTTCATTGTTGCTGTAATGTATAAATCAAAAATAGATAAACAAAAATTAACGGGTATTGTTGCTATGTTAATCGGCGCTTATTTTCTCTCAAAAGATGGTAAGGCGTAATATTATTTCTTCGGTTATTTCTTATATTTTTCTTTGATATCTTTTTTCTTGATATCTTTTTTCTTGATATCTTTTTTCTTGATATAGTTTTCTTTATACTCTTTTTTTTAGAAAGATTTTCTTTATTTTTAAATTTTTTTAATAATCTTTTAAATTCTTTATAAGCATATTCAGGTTTAATTCTTTCTTTTGATGAAGGATTAATCATCATACCAAACAAAGTAAAAAATTCTTGAACCATATTATTTTTAGAGAGTATTTTCTTAATAAATGCTTCTGAAGGAGATTTTTCATTATAAAATTTTGTTGATGTTAAAAACATTAATGGAACTAATATTCCTAAACTATATACATCTATGTTTTCAATCATTGATTTTTCAGTTATCTTTTTATTGATAAGATTATATGAAACAATATTGTAAACATTTATGATATCTAATGAAAATAATCTCAATATTTGATCTAATTCATATATATTTCTTCTAGGTGTAATCGTTAATTGTTCTACTTCTTTTAAAATACGGTTTTTACCTCCATAAAATAATAAATATTCAACAGGATAAAATAAATAAATACGACTTGTATTTAATTCATCTAATGAACGATCTTTAAACCTTTGTTTTTTCGTTGACAATTCAGATAAACCAAAATCAATATATTTAAATACACCTTCGTGTAGAACTATGTTATTATATTTTATATCATTATGTACTATTTTTTTATCATTCATAACTTTAAGACCTAAAAATAATGGCTCTATTTTTTCCATTAATGTATAAAAGCTTTTTGTGAAAGTTTTATTCAAAGTTTTTTTACTATAAAATATATCTTCAAAATAGTCCAATAATGTTATTCCACCCATTTTACCATTCATCATATAGCTATTTTTATCAAAATCTTCGATTAAGTATAATTCTTCTTCATCATTGAAACATTTTTCTATACCTCCAGGATCATATGTTTTTAATATTTCTTTGGACATCGGTTTGCAATATTCATCAAAAATAAGAGCCCATTTTGAATAATCTTTTATTTTTTTAATTTTATCATTCATTCTTTTTTCATCTTTACTTTCAATTACAGCCTCCGGACTGTAAACAATTTTTGAGATTCTACTAGAATCTATTTTACCCGTTTTTTTACAAGGTAAATTTGGTGTAAAAACGCAACTACTTGAACCTGTTGCAAGTAATTCTCCACCGTCCATTAATAATATAATATTACATATATTATATTATGGATAACATTGATAGATATAAAAAAACACTTTCAACTATTACTAAAAAAGATGATTTGTATAATTCATTATGGATGTCTGTTACTAATAAAAAAATACAACGTTCAAACTATCATAATATAAGGATAGGATTGTTTAATGTACCGTGTGGAGGTTTTGGTGATATAATTGTAACAAAAACTTTTCATGATTATTTAAAAGAATGGTATCCTACAGCAAATATTTCCATTTGTACAACGGGGCCTCAAAAATATAAAGATTTAGGATTAAAAAATACAAAAATTTATCATATGGTTCGTAAAGATGGTTCTACATGGGATGACGGAGAATGTAGTGGATATCATGAATTAAAAATGGTAAATAAATCGGTAAAGTTTGATATTATGATAGTTATACCTATCATAAATTATGTTTTTAATATTAAAAAATTCAAAAAATTAATATCATATGCAAACGTATTTAATACATTTAGTGTGAGTGAATATAATGGAGAATTTCCACCTTATACATTTCCTATAGGTGTAGGTAAAGGACAATTAGGATTATTATTTAATCGTTTCCCTACAAAACAACAAAATCTTATTAAAGCACCATATGCTTTAGTTTATATTCAACCTTCACCAGCATGGGGTGTTCACTCTAAATACTGTTTTTTATCTTATCTAGAAATGATTTGTAAGAATTATCAAAAACACACAAACTTTCAAATTGTTATTCCAAAATGGATCTTTGAAACACTTGATGAAAACTATAATTTTATGTTAGAAACAAAAAAGATAATTAAAAAATTTTATGGTATATTTAGTATTGTAAGTCCTGACAAAGAAAAATATATTTTAGATAAAAATGAAAAAAAGAAAGGTGAATTGATATTAAGGGCAGATATTTTACCTCAAAAAAGAGAAATATTTATTTCTTTAATGAAAGATAGTGTAAAAGATATTTTAGTTACAGGAGACCAAAGTTTAACAGATATTATATCATGTTGTAAATATAAACGTGTTTGGTATCAAATTGCTCCTTGGAAAAAAGGTTTAGCAGAAAATCTTCATAAACATTTACCAAATGAATATTATGGAACATATAAAACATCTTGTGGAACATTAAAATCGATTAATACTGAAATTGATTGGAGAAATTTTATGAAAAATTATGATTTTAGAATTCATGGAAAAAAAAGAATGGATTCTATTTTAATAGCAAATAGTTATTATATGAAGGATAATACTTATAAAGAAATAGCCGAAGCGATTGAAAAATCGCGTTATTTAGAAACAGCAAAAGAAAAAATAAATAAAATATTGAATTAATATATAATAATTATATTATGAATGATTGTAATTTATGTAGATATATGCAAAATGATGATGATGTAAGTCAACAAAATTGTTCAAAGTGGGTTAATTCAGATAATTTTAATTTACCCTGTAATCCTGAAAATGGTAATCCAGGAGATCCCCCAGGACAAAATGATAATTGTCAAAAATTAGAATGTCCTGCTCACTGTCAATACCCTTATACAAAAAATGTTTATTCTGATGGTGTTATTCAAGAAGATTATTATGATACAATTAATCAAAAATTTCCATCTTATAATTATCTTAATGAAAATCCGGAAGACTTAAATAATTATGTAACGCTTGCTTCAGATAGAGCAAATCTTCGTGCTAATATTGTTACATATAACAATCAAAATGTTCCACAAGATTTAGATTTAAAATGCGGACCACTTCTAACGCCCAGCGAAGAAAATGATACATATCAATTTCCAGAAATGCCTAGTGAAGAAGTATTAAGACAAACTATTCAATATAATATTGAATATCTTAATAGAGGAATTGATTGGGGTAAAATAAAAAGGACTGATAAATTAAATTCAGAATATGAATCACAAATAAATGAAGTTGATGGTACAGTTGTTATTAATGATTTTACAATTGAATTAGCAGATAATGGAATTGAACTTGAATGGTGGGATAGACAACCATTATCTCAAGAACAATTAAAAGCTCCTTTACCAGTTAATATTAGAGAATATCAAACCTTAGAAAATATACATGAAATAACAGGTAATGTTTTATCTATGGTTTTTCCTGATCACACAATACAAAATATGGTAATTGAAGAAGTTTATGATTGGTTAATGAAAAATAATCTTGAAAGAAATACACAATCTTCTGAAACTACAGATTCACTAAAATTTACAATGGCTGACTTTTTTGGAATCACAACAGATCAAGTTACAAATCGCGATTTTGAAATATGTATTAATCAATTGATGATGACAGAACATGATGATGATGATCATTTAAGAAGAATAAATAGTTTTGAAAATTTAACAGATTTAGGTAATCCTAATAATCGTAAGGATTTATTATATGTTGAAGCAAAAATATTAAAATTTTTGATACTAGATCCAAGCAAAGTTGGAGATTGTTTAGATATTGTTTATCTTACGGATGAAGTATGTAATATTGGATTAACATCTAATTCAACACAAATGATGGGGAAATTTCTAAAAATGAATACAGATAATGTTGATGATGATAATTATGATGATAATATGAGAGTTTTAACAAAACGCCTTTTAAAACATCTTCCGAATATAATTAAAAAAGTTATTGAAATTGCTGAATATTATGAAAAACAAAAATGTAATGGAGAACTACATAAAAATACAAAATTATTAAAAGAAATCTATAATAATTTATTTTTAAAAATGAATATGAAAATTGATTTACCTTCTCTTAATTTTGGAGGTTTTTTTAGAGATTTTGAACAAAATATATTTACAAAGATAATATTACTGTTTTTTATTGCTTATATCGTATCTCACTTTATAAAATTATTTAATATTAACCTTGGTCTTCCAAGTAAATAAATCCTTTCTTTTCATGATATTGTTTATCTATAATAAGTTTTTTTGATATCTGTTTATAATGATTTATCAAAAAATATGCATAATTATATTGTGTTTTATCATTAAAAATCATTATTATTCCATCTTTTTGATATAATTTTTTTAACATATTATAGTATATATATGAAAGATTCTTTTAAATATACGATCTTACTTTTACTTATTTCATTTGTAATTGCTTCATTATGTTGTAATAGTCAATTATTTGAATCTTATAGTTCTTATCCTTTTGATCCCCCTGAAGATGATATTAATTCATTAGAAAATATTCAAAGTATGATTTTCAAATATAATGATTTTGTAATGGATGAAAATAATAATACTCGGGATCATTATGATATTAATGAATTTATTAGCGAGGTAAATAAAAATACACAAAAACGTCAAGGTATTCAATATAATCGTTTATTAGATTCTCAACCTTCTTTTAATAATTTTATGCCATTTGAATCAAAAATACTTTCATCAAGTTTTGATCAACAAATGGAAAAAAAACAAGAAGTTAAAAAAATTAAAGGTGAAGAAATAAAAATTGATCCAGGAAAAAAATCTGAAACGCTTTTAGCACAAAATTTAGAACCTCAAGTTAAAGGTGGTCTTGGAACAACCGAAGGTGTTCAAGAAAGAAATAATAAAGGAGAGATATTTTATGAACCAAATAAATGTATTGGAGAATGGTCTGAGTGGAATACAAGTAGTTGTGGTAATACTAGGAATAGATGTGGAATTAAGTTCAAACAATATACAGTTATATCTAGAGAAATAGTTGATGAAAATGGCCCTGGTAAACCATGCGATTATAAGGATGGTGAAATTAAATATAAATATTGTAATGGAAATAATGCCGATGATTTAGATTCTAATATAGACAGATGTGATATGCCAAATAATGTCTGTCCGTGTAGATTAAATAATGATAGCTCAATGTTACTTGATGGAGAAAATGTTTATGATTTAGAAAAAAAAGATTGTCCTTTTGAATTAGAATTAGATTGTAATTGTCCAAAAGGATATACACATTTGAATACTAAAGATATATGCAAATTAACACCTGGTGTAGACTGTAGCGTAGAAGAACCAGGATGTATATATACTGAGGGTAGTGATAATGTTCAAGAAAAGTGTGAAATGCCTTTGTTTATTAACAAAACCGCTGAAAATAACTTTTATGAAAATTATACTCAAGTAGATGGCAAGTGTAAAAAGAAAGAATGTATTTGTCCTAATGGAACACCTATTTCTGAAGAATATTGTTTTATTGATGGTTATGAAGTTTGCGATGAAACAAAACCATGTAATTCTGGTTACTATATGGGGGGTAATCCACCAAGATGTATAAAACAAGCAGAAAGTGTAATACAAGGGGAAATTGTTTTTAAAGAATGTAGTTGTTTATATGGAGAACCAAGAATAGAAGAATTAAATGCCGGCCAATTATCAAGATGTGATCCTAATAATGATGATTTTTCAAATGAAAGAAGAATAAGACAACATTGTAAAAGTGCAAAATGTGAAGAAGGGTATAGACATGCTACTGGACCTGAATGTAATGATTATTATCCTGAAAGTTTATATGATAATTTAACATGTTGTGTTCCTAAATATGATAAATGTATCCTTGATGAAGAAGATCTTAAAGAAATGAATATTGTTAGAAAAAATAAAGATAGTTTATTTTTAGAATTAAGTAGCAAAAATCTTTCTGAATTAAAAGATATTTATAATGAGATTGAAACATTGGATGATATTACTGCGGAAGAATTATTAGAACTTGAAAATGCATCTTTACATTTAATAGAAAAAATAGTTGAATATAGTGATGAAAATACAGACAGCCAATGTGTTGAAAAAATATATGTTGATCAATGTTATTCTGATTTTGAATGTTCTCCAGGTTATTCATTTTTACCTTCATCTGATTACACAGAAGAAAATGAATTAAGAATGGTAACTTGTGAAGTAAAAAATGTTCAAGATTTTAGAAATATTTGTAAACCAATAAGAAATTGCTTGGGTAGAAACGTAAAAGGATTACGACTTAATGCAGAAAATTCACAATTAATGGCACAATATGAAGGAAATGTAGAAGAACCTTGTAAATTTTCAAGTGAAATAACTACAGAAGAAATAATTGAAATATGTGAAAAAACTGGATTTTATGATCTAGATTGTAATACAGTTTTATCAGCAATAAATCAATCGAATATCCGTTGTGATGGTCCAAATAATAATATTTGTGCTGTAACAGGTTGTATTTTAACACAAATAAATGATTATTATCCTTCATGGAACGGAACATGTGTCCCTATATCATGTGATGTTGATGATAATATTAAAGAAGTTTATAATATATCATCTGATAAATGTAGTTCTGAAGATAATAATTGTGGTCTAAATAATATTACATGTAAGAATGATGATTTTAATGTTCCGAATTCTAAGAAAAATCTTTATTGTCCGACACCTTTTAAAGTTGACTCAGATTATTTAACTAATGAATATGAATTAGTACATTATGGATGTCAAAAAGATCCTCCTGATCCAACAGATCCAAATGAAATTAGAAACCGTTTAAGGGCGCAACAAGATGCTGCTCTTGCATCTCAAAGAACTGGTGGGCCAAATCAAGATAATATTGGAAATGAAGTAGATTTTACAGGTTCAACAAGAGATAGGACACTAGAACTTGAAATCGGACTTGAAGAACAACGTATTGCCTCAGATACATTAGCACAAAATTTAGGGGGAGGGACTGGAGCATTAACTGAAAGTCAAATGGCAAATGCTGCTTCTGAAAGATTATCTTCATTTGGTTCTAGATAACTATTTAAAAAATATACACGTTGATAATATATGTACTGCTAACCATGAAAATTCTTCAAAGGCAAGAAATCAATAAGCAAGATCTGTCTGTTTTTCTGAGAGATCTTTCAGAAACAGTGAATGTTAATCTTAAACATATGATAGAAGATACAATTATTAATAAAACAGAAAATGATAAGAAAACTAAAAAAAATTATCATAAAGGAAAAAAAGTTATTAAAAAGAAAGATTTGATTATTCAACAACAAAATGAAAAAAAAGAATTAATCAACTATCAAGATGATATTCAAAAAATTGATTTTCTTCTTAAAAAATACAATCCAGAAAATCCATTTGAAAATATTAAAAATTTTAAAACAAAAAAAGGAAAACAAGCATATAAGATGAAACTACTTGAATACTTTTGGAATGATAAAACCAATAATATACATAATATATTTAGTTTGTATTTCAGTATAAATGAAAATGATAGAAAACAAAATGATATTTTCACAAAAATAGAAAAAATGCTTGATAATTACGATTACAAGTTATTTATGATGGAAAAAATGGGTAATATGTTACCTCCTCTTGATAACTGGAACCAAACGGAGAAAAAGTTTGAAGATTGGCAAATAGAAACAATTAACAATGTAAATCGTGGGAATAGTATTATTGTTAAGGCTCCAACATCATCTGGTAAATCTTTTATTGCTATGTCAGCAGGTATTTTTCATAAAAAGATATTATATGTTTGTCCTGCAAAGCCTGTTGTATATCAAGTTGGTGCTCATTTTATTCATATGGGATACAAAGTACATTTTTTGGTAGATAATCTTTCTTATAATTCATATGATTCAAAAACAAATATTTTTATTGGTGTCCCTTCAGAAATTGAAGATCATATATTAACTATAGGAACAGATTTTGATTATGCAGTATTTGATGAAATTCATAATCTTAATAAAAATGATGATGGGGATAGTTATGAAAATATTATTAAATTGATTGATTGTAATTTTTTAGCACTATCTGCTACAATTAAAAATTTAACGTTCCTTAAAAATTGTTTTGAAAAGTTTCATCCAAAAATGAAGATAAGTACAATTGAATATAATAAAAGATTTATCAATCAACAAAGATGGTATTGGAATAATAATAAGTTTGTTAAATTACATCCCTTTTCTGCTTATCAATCAATTGATGAATTAACACTTGAAAATTCTCTTTCATTTACACCAAATGATTGTGCAAAACTATGGGAAGTATTTGAAAATATCTTTGAAGATATAATTGATGATATTGATGAATATTCTCCAGATGAATATTTTTCAGATGTAAATATCTTGTCACTTGATGACTGTAGATTATATGAAAATTTTTTAAAGAATAAATGTTTAGAACTTTCAAAAAGATATCCTCAAGAAATTCAAAATATTTTTAATACGTTTGATTTTAAAAAAGTTGATGATAAACCAGATATAATTGAATTCATTAAAAATTCCAAAAAACAAGATATGTTTCCTATGATCATGTTTCATACAGATGAAAATGAATGTAAAAATATATTTTCTGAAATATTTCGTCAATTAGAAGATAAAGAATTAGAAGAGTATCCTTTTCATTATGAAATCCTTGAGAAAAAGCAGGAATTATATCAAGAATATTTAGATAAAAGAGAATCTTATAAATCTGGTATAAAAGTATCACATTCTACAAATCCAGAATATTTTATCAAAGATAAAATGGAGAATTTTGATAGAAAAGAAAAAGATCTATATGTTTCAACGATAGATGAATATTATGAAACTAAAATAAATGAAATAAAAAATAGTGATCTTATATCTCCTATTAAGAAAAAGCAGGAAATAAATCTTAAAAAAGAAAGACAACAATTTTTAACAAATCCAGATTTTTGTATTCAGGATATATTTAAGAAGCATCATGATTTTATTTTTACTAAATCTAATAAACCAATGGATGCAAATACAATTCGGAATGTTAGAAGAGAAATAAAAAAGACATTAGGTATTAAAATCGATTATGAAAATGAATTATTTCAAATGTTAAAAAGAGGTATTGGTATTTATATAGACAACATGCCAGATGAATATAATTGGATTTTACAAAAACTTCTTTCAAATAAAGAAATAGGGATTGTTATTTCTGATAGAACATTATGTCTTGGAATTGATTTACCAGTAAGATCTTCATGTTTTCTTGGTATTAACAACAATAAAATCACAAGAGATGAATATTTACAAATGGCTGGTAGGGCAGGAAGAAGAGGTAAAGATACACAAGGTAATATTATTTTTTACGGAAATGTTGACCATGTAACCCTTATGAAAGGTGAATTACCAGAAATTATTGGAAATAATAATCCTATCTATACACTATCAGATGTTCACCCTAAATCTCAAAATCTATATTTAAATATGATTAATAAAGAAAGAAAGATATTAACAATAGATTATGAAAAAAATGAAAAAAATAAAAAACTTATTTGGAAATTAAGAAAATATCCAAAAATATCTGATTTTTTAAGAATACTCCCTAAACTTGAAAAGAAAATATATATGTTAAAAGAATATGAAAGAGAAGATTATATAATTCAATTAATTTCTTCTATCATTCAAGAAGAAAAATTAATTAATTATTATAAAAAAAAGAAACTTACTAATTATGAAGAAGTAAACATTTGTAGAGATGCAAATAATGTAATAATAAAAATACATAATCAACTAAATTATCAACAATATATGTTAACCATGAATTTAATAAGAGAAATATTTAATAATTTTAATAAGATGATATATAATTATATTATTTAGAGTGTTTTTTCAAGATGTGTATCAAGTAAACAATCTTTACATAATATTTTATTTTTTGAGATTAATCCAGAACAATCATAACAATAACTAGCCCTATGTATTTCTCCATTTGATTTTTCTATTTTGCAATTATCTCCATCACATTTTCCCGCTATTTTACAATGAAAGAATTTACAACAAAGATTACAATGTATTTTAAGATCATTTGAACTTAAATTAAAATATTCATTACATCCTCCACATGGTATGCGTTCATCTGGATCAAACTTGACGATTTCTGGATGAACTTTTGTTTTTTTCTTGTATTTTTTTATTTTTCTTTTAGTATTATTTTTCCAACAGGACATTTTTTCTAAATTAATCTTACAATAATAGATTATTTTTATATCAAATTTTCAACTAAAAAATATTGAATATATTATAAATATGCCCAAGGTAAAAAAGTTTAAGAAAAAAGTTGGTTCTCGTCGTCAAGTTTGGAATAGAACAGCAAAGCAAACTCCTGGTGGTTTAAAGCGTAAAGATTTATATAAAGATAAGTATGGTAGTCTTCAATCAAGGAAATCTATGAAAAAATCTACTAAAAAATCTATGAAAAAAACAAAGAAAAATAAATATAGAAAATCATCAAAAAAATCACGTAAATCTAAAAAGTCTAAAAGTAAAAGATACAGAAAAAGAAATCAAAGAGGTGGCGATACTATTCCGGGGGTTCACGGTGCACAAGGGACTCCGACCGAACGCAACGACGCGACAGGTTATGTAAACGCGAGTACGGTTAAGGGTACACTTGCTTCAGCTGCTACTTCGGAAACCACCTCGGGGAGTCTCCCAACTCGGAATCCCACCGGAATGGCCGACGACGGAGTGACCTTGGAATACGGGGAACGCACCGTAGCTGATAGAACCTTTGACGACCCACCCTATACTGCAGGGTCGGGAACTATTACCGAGGCCAAAAGCACTGAAGCAGCGTCTATTCGCGGCGATGCTGCTAACATCCTCACCGAAGGCGGGACTGTACCCAACGCTGCTGCGCGCGGAGATAGTGAATTAAGCGATACCTACCCCAGAGGAGAAGTTGCCATTGGTGACGGAGACGGACCTATAGGAGTCAGTGCTCTAAGAGAAATGACAGTTGAGGATTTGAACAGGGCAGTGGGCGATAACGATGGAGCCGGCGGGAACGGCCACGGGGCAGGCGCCGCCCGCGCGGACGGGAGCGCCGGGCACCGTTAAATACTTAATAATCAATATTCAAATATTTTTTTGTATTTTGATTATTAAAATATTTGTTATAGTATAAATGGGAGAACATAGTCAACGCGTTGGATCAAGACGTCAAGTTTGGAATAGAACAGCAAAGCAAACACCCGGTGGTTTAAAACGTAAAGATCTATTTAAAGATAAATACGGTAATCTTAAGTCAAGAAAAGCAAGCAATAAAGCAAAACGTAGTAAAAATCTTAAAAGGGCCGGATACACTGCCGTGAAAGGTAAATTCGGAGCAGTTAAAATATCAGAAAGTAAAAAAGTAAAAAGAAGTTCAAAGAAAAGATCTAAGAAAAGATCTAAGAAAAGAGGTGGAAACGGTTGTTCAGGAAATGCCCCTCCATCGGGGCGTTAAATAATTAAAGAAGATAGATAATTTATATATATTTAAAGTTTTTTTATAAATTAAGTATTATTACTATATTATGATAACTTTTGTGATTACAAAAGATGATATTGAAAAAACGTTTATATGTTCATTAGAGGATAGTATATTATCTTTGAAAAATAAAATTATTCAAGAATTTAATATTGAATCAAATTACATTGATCTAGAGTTTTTACTAGATAGACCTATAAGATCATTAGGTAAATTTAATCTTGAATCTGGGATTATTCCAAGACCACTTGATAGTTATAAATTTGACAGATATGGTTTAGATGGAAAAACAGTAAATGCAACATATCATGTAGTTACTGATTTTCAACCAAAAAAATATGAACGTGGATTTAAACATGTAAATCTTTCACAAAAATATAAAGAAAATAAAAATCCAAACGGGATAGAAATTAAATATGATATTAATTCTAACGATGATTTTCCATCTTTAACTTAATTATAAGAAGTACTTGATTTTTCAACATATTCAAAAACTTTCTTTTCTTTCATTGTAACAATATCGTCAATTGTTTTCAAATATATATTTTTTTCATCTTGATCTATACAATTTTCTAAATATTGTAAAGTTTGAAATATAATAAATAATTCTTCATCTTTCCAGAATGATTTTAATTCATTTAAAAGGGGTGATTCTTTTTCTAAATCTTCTTTTTTAATAGGATTATGTTTTACTTTTTCATCAAATAAAGTACAATAATGTGTTAATGTATGATGAATGATACTACCTTTTTCATATGTATCTTTTAAAATACACAAACCATCATAACATTGTTTGTAAAAATATTGATAAATACTTTCATCTTCAGTATTATCATACCATTCAAATGCTTTTAAAAATGGATTATATAAGTTATGTAAATCTTCACGGGTATCTCCATTATAGCTCCTTAAAATACCTTGGAACATACTTGCATCACTATATTGAATAGAATTATTTGTAATTGATATTTTTACACCTTTATCTTTATATTTTAATAATATCATACGAAATATACAGCATAAAGGTTCTAAAATAACATTTTTTTCTTTTGATTGTGTCATATTAAATTGAACCATTTGAAACATTCTTTGATAATCTGGTTTAAACATTCTATATTATTTATTTTTAAATTATTAAATTTGATTTTGATTTAAAAAAAATATTATAAACTATAAACATAAAATGATCATACCACCTCGCTGTTTTACTTGTGGAACTGTTATCGGTGATAAATGGACTCCTTTCTTGGAAGAAGTAATTAAAGAAAAACAAAGTTCAACTGAACAAGTTTCCCCTGATTTAGATATTGATTATATCAATATAACAGATGAAGGTCGCATAAAAAAATCTATTGAAGGAAAAGTATTAGATAAATTAAATATGCATAAATATTGTTGTAGACGTATGTTTCTTGGAAATGTACATTTAATTACCAATATTTAAAATATTCAATAATTTTATAAATGGCACTAATTGGAGAAACAGATTCTCGTCCAGGATTAATTGGTTATGAAGAAACAAATAAACCTTTGTATTCTGAATTTGAAACCGAAACAACTGAAAGAATATTAAAAGAATATGAACAAAAAAAACCGGAAACTATATTAGATTTAACATTGAATCAAATAGTTGAAAATACTGTTGACATGGTGGGTAATTTTTCAAATGAATATTTATTAAAAGTAAATGAAGTAAATTTAGAATCTAAATTATATGGTGAAGAAGAAAATTTTTTTAGTAATATTCAGAAATATTTAGTTGCTTTTATGCATTATCTTAGTGAAAAAAATCATTTACTTTATTTTGGTATAATTTTAGTAATCCTTTCTATAATAATATATTTCTTTAATATATCTAGTAAATGATAAATTTTCCAGAGATAGATCTTAAAAATGAAAAAGTAAGAGTAATATTTTTTGTATTGGGAGTTATGTTATTTTTTTTTAATCAATTTCAAGAAAAAACATTACTGAGTATCATTGTTATATTTATTATTATTAATTACTATTATGTAACCCGTAAAACAATACAAGATAAAGTCATTACAAAAAAGTCTCCATTATTATTAAATTATAATAATAAAATCGAAAGATTACTTAAAAAAATAAAAAAATTTAAGAAACGTAGTCCTCACAATTATAAAGAAGGGATGTATTATTGGGTTCATTTTATGAAAAATATAGATTTGCTTGAAGATGATGATTTATATCATTATAACGATTATTTTGAAAATGCACAAAATTATCTTCAAAAATCAGTAAATCTTTTTCAATCACTAGGAACAGAAGCAAATGAAAGAAAATATATTGATGCATCAAATTATAATGATTTTGTAAATTCAAAAGAACTTATGGATCATACAAATGTTGTTCAAGAATTATACAAAGAATCACATGAAATATTATATAATTTATCATTAAGATTAAATGAAAAATGGAAAAAAGATCCTCATATAATGAATAAAGAAATAATCTATGATCATCCACATCCAAATGATAATTATATTTCTAAACACTATGATTATTATATGTGATTTTGTTTAATAATTAATTTTTTTTTTCTAAATAAATTATGAACTCAAGCGTTTTTAATATTGAACCTGATGATTTAATAATTCCAGATAAACTATGGAATTATGATTTTGATTTTTTGAATGATATATTTGATTTTGATATTAAATCATATTATAATATAATTTTATCAAGAGAGATTTATAAGTTAAAAAATTTATATAACTATTTATATTTGAGGATACTTAAAATAAATCGTAAATTTCCAGAGATTAATTTGATTGAAAATAATAAATATATTCAATCATATGAATTATTTAATGAAATATTAAAAAAATATATTCATAAAGATAAAATAAGAGCTATCATAATTATGAATACGATACAACAATTTTATATCCCATTATTTAATCAATAATTAAATTCATTGAAGTTGTAATATTTTTTTTATCGGATTGTACAGGTTTTTTTCTATATAGTTTCAAAAAATCTTTATTATTTGTTTTTTGATTTGTTTCATATTTATTTACTATATGATTTATAGGGAGAATAGGTGGTATCCTTATTTCATAATTTAACACATTTTTTGAACGATATTCGTCTATTGTTAAATTTCCACCAAAACTTTCTAATAAAAGACGGTTTGGTGCCATTTCAATTTTATCTTTTTTATCAAGCATAATATTTGAATATAAGTTTATTAAAGAAAATATTTCATCAAAATTATGATCTTTTAAATTATCATGGGCATAACGACACCCACATTCTAATGAACAGAAACTACCATAAACATAAAAAATCCCATGAATATATTTCATCGGTATACCATAAACATGATTGTGGAATGCATGACAACAATTCCAACATAATTTACTGGAATTTTGTTTAGTTTCTACATTTTCATTTTGACTTTTATTTTTATCATATGAAGATATATCATAATCATCTACGTAGGATTTTTTTAATTGTATTATAAGATTTTCTTGTATATCTTTATTATTATCTTCTTGTTTTTTATCATTATTTTTTGGTTTACGACCTCTTTTTTTAAGGACTTTTTTTTCAGTTGACATATTTTCTAATTAATTAATTCTTATCTTTAATATTTATTCTATTAGTTTAAAAGCATTCTGATTGATAATAAATTTATAAACTATTAACCAAAATACTGAAACACCAATCGAAAGATAGATAATTGTTTGAATAAATGTTTTGTTTAAAAATGATATCGAAGGATTATTAACACTAAATAACATCTGGGCAACACTTTGCATAGTAATAATTCTTAAAACATCATAAAATAAAGGCTTTACTTCTGGATACAAAATACTATATTGATTCATTTTATCAATTATAAACATCTATATAAATAATTCAATAAAAAAATATTAGAAAATATTTTTGAAATAAGTTTATTTTATATGATTTTTATATTCTTAAAATATAAATGGGAGGATGGCAAGAATTACATATACAATCTAATATTCCCTTGATTGTATTGGCATTATCTGTAATATGTGTAGTAGTTATTGGATTTTTAGAATTAAAAAAAATGACACACAAAATTAATGAATTAACTGTTGAAGTTCAGAATATGAAAAAAATAAAACCAATTGAAAAAAAAGAATTATCACCAAAAAAAGTTAGCAATTTAACTCATGAAAACCTTCAAAAGCAAGAAAATTTAATTAACAATACAAATAAAGAATTAAATTCAAATGTAGATAAAGAAGAAGAAATTAATAAAAAACAAGCGGTTTTAAACGAACAAGTTTTAAATGAACCACAATTGCCTCCTTCTCCGGAAGAATTAATGATGAATGCTATGGGTGGAGGTATAGGATTTCCACCTATGATGCCAGGAGGTATTGCCAGTGTAATATTAGGTGGTGGCCCTATGATGCATATGGAAGAGTTACATGTCCCCAATGTTTACGATGAAGAAATAGAATCAAATGAAATAAATGGAGAAAATCAATTTGAAGAAATAGAAGATGAAAGTGATAATGAAAATTATGAAGAAATGGATCGTGATGATGAAAAAGAGTCAATGAAGAATATTCAAGATACAATTATTATAAATCAACAACCTCCATCTCCTGTAAAACCAGATTCTCCTGTAGTTATTAAAGAAGATGATCATTCAGATAATGAATCATCTATTGATGGTAGTGAATCAGATGAATATTCTGATTCTGAATCTGGTTCCGAAAGTGAATCAGAAGATGAAAAAATAGAACTTGTCACTGGAAAAGGAAAAGTTGAAGAAATTAAAGAAGTTGATCGTTCATCATCAATAAAAGAATTAAAAGAAATTTGTCAAAAAATGGGGCTATCAGCATCTGGAAATAAAGAAACATTAATTAAAAGGATTAATGGTAAAAAATAAAA
>CEUR01337356.1_pt1 | contig 21424 bp, 21 predicted proteins | sample 356411 | NCBI WGS metagenome assembly CEUR01 (sample SAMEA2622715, study PRJEB7988) | marine metagenome | biome: marine biome (ENVO:00000447); feature: surface water layer (ENVO:00002042); material: "saline water (ENVO:00002010), including plankton (ENVO:xxxxxxxx)" | depth 5 m
AATGAACTTTATAATTGTCTAGATTTGTACATAGTATCTTCACGTGTGGAGGGGGGTCCACAGTCTATTTTTGAAAGTTCCTTAGTTAAAACACCGATTATCTCAACTGATGTTGGGGTAGCGTCTGAGATATTAAGCCCAGAATCAATTTTCAATATGAATAATTTTTATAACGCGAAACCAGATATTGAGTATGCATATGAAAATGTTCAAAAATATTTATTGCCAAAAGGTTTTGATGAATATAGAAAAATGGTTGGTGAGTTTATTGAAAGTTAGTATAGGAACAAATATCAAAGAAGGACCCTGGGGTGGTGGAAATTTATTTGCAAAAAATTTAAAAAACCATTTGATATCTAAAGGACATAAAGTTTTTCATGATTTAAAAGAAGATGACCTAGATATAATTCTAATAACCGAACCAAGAAAAACATCTGAATCATCTGCATTTACAGATATAGATGTTAAAAAATACTTAAGCTATATAAACAAAGAATGTCTAGTTGTACATCGGATCAATGAATGTGATGAAAGAAAGCAAACAAATTATGTTAATAAGTATCTAATTAATGCAAATAAAGTAGCTGATGAAACTATTTTTGTAAGTAATTGGCTGAAAAATTTATATCTAATTCAAGGAATAAAATCAAATAATTTAAATGTAATAATGGCTGGTGCTGATAGTGAAATATTTAATTCTCATGAAAAAGAAGTCTGGGATAAAAAAACAAAATTAAAGTTAGTTACACATCATTGGGGTGCAAACTGGAACAAGGGTTTTGATACTTACGTAAAAATTGACCAAATGCTAAATTTGCAAGAATGGAAAAATATTATTGAATTTACGTATATTGGAAATTTACCAAAAAATTTTGAATTTAATAATACCAATGTTGTTAAGCCATTATCAGGTAAAAGATTATCAGATAAAATTAAAGAAAATCATATATATGTAACGGGTTCAATAAATGAACCTTCAGGAAATCATCATATTGAAGGTGCACAATGTGGCTTACCATTGCTTTATCTTGATAGTGGGGGTACCCCAGAATACTGTGAAGGTTTTGGTTTAAAGTATGAAACTCAAAACTTTCAATTAAAACTTAAAGAAATAGTTGATAAATATGATTATTACGAAAACAATATGATTAATTATCCCTTTAATGCAAATAAAATGTGTTCAGAATATTTGGAATTGTTTGAAAAAATAATCAAAGATAAAAAAAATATTATCGACTCAAGGTCAGACAGTCTTTATTTAGACAATATTTTTTCTAGAACTTTTTATAATTTAATGAGAAAATAAAAGTAGGTAAAAAATAAATAAGATTCTTTATACAAACAGGCTTAAAGATTTTGTATCTTTTTCTTTCTTGGCTCTTGTATTTTTCAATATGATGTTTACACGGTCTTTTGTAGGTCTGTATATATTCGGATATAGAATAGGAGAATTAGAGGTTTTATCCTCATTGGTTATCTGTTTAGGTTCTTTAATTTATTCAATAATCTCAAAAGATGACCATATTTTTTCAGAATTAAATAGATATTTGAATTTAATCATTGTTTCTTTTTTATTAGTTTCACTTATTACAAGAACTGATTTATTAAATACATATACTTATAAATCAAGTTCATACATTTGGACAATAGGATTTGTTTTCGCAGGAATATTTGCAACCGATTATCTTAACAAATTTAATTTTATATTTTCTTATTTAATAGCACTATGTCCTTTAATTTTATATATTTTTAATTCTGGTAACTATCCAAATTTTATAATTGATTTTTTTAAAGAAAACTCTGATAAATTTCAATTTACAAAAGCATCAGACATATTTATTTGCATTGTTTCAATTTATTTTTATCTAGAAGTAATAAATACAGATAAAAGAATCAAAATGTTTTATGTTTTCTTTTATTGCCCTCTTTACCTACCAATACTAATTATCTTAAGTAGGGGATCTTACGTTGGAATAATTCTTTTTATTTTGCTTGTTTTTTACTTCGAAAAAGAATTCATCATAAATAATAAATTAATAATTTTAATTTTCTCATTGATATCCATCTCTTTATTTATATTTTCAACTTTTCGTATAAGTGATGTAAGTTTCAGACCTTCAAATATAAATACCGAAGTTATAACCCAGCAGGTTCAATCTATTTCAGAAGAAAAAGATACCAGAAAAGCATTTCTTACATTTTATTTTGAGAATGGGAGGTTGTTTTCAGAAGATGAAACTACAAATTGGAGACTTGATATTTGGCAAGATGTTTCTGAAGATTTAATTCAAGAAAGAAGAATTTTTTATGGATATGGATACAAATCAATAATTCCACAAATGCAAGATCCGTCTGCTCCTGGAAGGCTAGGAATGGATGGTCTAAATGAACATGTACATAATTACTTCGTTACAGTTTATTCAAGAGGTGGAATACTTCAACTTTTGCTTTTTATATTTTTACATATTTCGTTGATAAAGATTTGGAAAAATAGAAATGCCAATTTGAAAATACTAATTTACTACTTGCCAATAATTTTTGTATCTTCTTTGGATATATCGATGGATGGTGTTCAATTTCCCTTAATCTTTTATAGTTTCCTTGGATATTTTTTATCTTCTACTTCAACCTCTGAGGAAACAAATACATTAAAAGAATACTAATATATATTTTATGAAGTCGGCATTAATTACTGGAATTACAGGTCAAGATGGATATTATCTAACTGAATTTTTATTAAAAAAGGGATACACTGTTCACGGTACTATCAGAAGGTCATCCTCAATTAATACATCAAGAATCGATAGTTTAATTGCTGAGTATCAAAATGACGGTAATCTACAACTTTATTACTCAGACTTATTAGATTCATCATCTTTATATTCTTTGATAAACAAAATCAACCCTGATGAAGTTTATAATCTTGCAGCACAATCACATGTTGCAGTATCATTTAAAAACCCAGTTTATAGTACTCAAACTGGAACAATTGGTCCTTTATCACTTTTAGAAGCTATAAAAAATGTAAATAATAATATTAAATACTATCAAGCATCTTCTTCAGAAATGTATGGAGGAGGCACTAAAGATTATCTTAATGAAGAATCTCCTTTCGATCCTAAAAGTCCTTATGCAGCGGCAAAAGTTTTTGCTCATAATATTACAAAACTATATAGGGAGTCATACGATATGTTTTGTGTAAATGGTATATTGTTTAACCATGAGTCACCTTATAGAGGAGAAACATTTGTAACTCGAAAAATAACTAGAGCAGTGGGAAGAATCAAGCTTGGTTTGCAATCACAATTAACCCTTGGGAATCTAGAAGCATCGAGAGATTGGGGTTTTGCAGGTGATTATGTGGAAGGTATGTGGAGTATGATGCAGCACGATAGTGCAGAAGAGTGGGTTTTAGCAACAGGCAAATCAATAACTGTAAAAGAATTTGTTGAACTAGCATTTAAATATGTTGATTTAGAACCTGATCAATTTATTAAAACTTCTGATAGATACTTTAGGCCCAATGAAGTAGAGTTTCTTCTTGGAGATTCTTCAAAAGCAAAAGAAAAATTGAATTGGGAAGCAAAAACAGACATTGATACACTTGTTAAATTAATGGTTGATAGTGATATTAATTTGGCCAAAAGAGAACAAATTTTGTTAAAAGAAAATCTTATTAAACCAACATGGGAGAATCCAACAAGTTAAATTCTTAAATCATCAAAATTATTTAGAAACCAATCGTAAGTTTTTTTTAGACCATAATCAATATCAATTTTACTTTTCCAACCCAGTTCGTTTATTAATTTACTATCGATAAGCTTCCTTGGATTTCCATCCGGTTTTGAAAGGTCGTAACTAATATCACCTTCATAATCTACTAAATTTTTTATTTTTAGTGCAAGATCTTTAATTGATATCTCCTCACCACTTCCTACGTTTAACAAGTCATGCTCAATATTTTTATCCAATAAGAATTCTACTGCACTTGATAATTCGTCAACATAAAGAAACTCTCGAAGAGGCTTTCCAGATCCCCAAATAGAAAAATCACTCTCATTATTGATTTTTTTCATATACATTCTATAAAAGAATCCGGGAATTACATGACTACTAGTTTCAGAGAAGTTATCGTTTGGCCCATATAAATTTGTGGGCATAAGATTTAATATTTTATGTCCATGTTGATGACTTATTGCTCTTCCAATCTCTATTGCAGATAATTTAGCCATTGAATAAGGTGAATTTGTAGGTTCAAGCAGTCCGGTCATGATCTGGTTTTCTTGAATTGGTGTTTTTGCTCCAAGTGGGTAAATGCAACTACTCCCTAAATTTATAATTTTCATTTTTGGAAATGGTATAGAAGCTTCCAAAATATTCATATTTATTTTTAAATTCTCTAGTATAAATTCAGTTCTTAATGAATTATTCGCAACTATACCACCAACTTTTGCCGCAGCATTAATAAGAACGTCTGGATTCGTCTCTTTGATTCTTTTTTTTGTTTCTTCAAAGCTAAATAAGTTTGTGTCTTTTCTAGTGGAAGAAATTAGTTCTTCTACTTTATTAGATTGTTTTAAAACCCTAGTTAAACTTGATCCAACAAGACCATTACTTCCAAAAAGTAAGATTTTCAATTAACACCTTTTTACAATAAAAATTCTTTTTTTATATTTTAGTTTCTAAAAATAATCAATGGTAACTAAAAGAAATTAATTAATATAATTACCACGTGAAATACAATTTGCCATATTTAGTAAACATACCACCTTTTCTTTTAAAAGATTTAAATCAAGGCGATTTAAGAGGTATTAAAAAATTGCTCCTTATATTAAAAGGAAAGTTTATTTCAATAATAATAAATAAAACAAATGGAAAAGTTTTTTGTTTCTTAATTAATTTATTTTTTAGAAGAAATGGAAAAATATATTATGAAAACAAAAAATATTTTAAAACCACTAAAGATTTTGAGTATGTTTACTTTCCAAATAAAAGAATTTTAAGAATTGTAAAAAATATATCCACACATTTAGACAGAATGTATTTGTCATACTGTATTGACAAAGTTGATATTAAAAATGGAGATACAGTTGTTGATTGTGGTGCAAATATTGGGGAATTAAATTTAGCATTAAAATATAAAAATATAATACCAAATTATTACGCTTTTGAACCAGACTTAGAAACTTTTGAATGTCTTTTACTAAATCATTCAGACTTTAAAAATAATTTGTTCAATGTTGCTCTTTCAGACGTTTCAGGTCAAGGAGAACTATACATCGACAATGAAGGAGGAAACACATCACTTATTAATTTTGGAAGTGAAAAAGTTAACAAAGTAAAATTAGAAAAATTAGACAACATACAGATTGAAGGCAATATTAAACTCCTTAAAGTTGAAGCTGAGGGCAACGAGCCTGAAGTTCTTGTTGGAGCCGAACATACATTGACAAAAACAGAATATGTGAGTGTCGATTTTGGTGGAGAGAGAGGAGTCAACCAAGAAATGACATTAATTGATGTAAATGATTTTTTATATTCTAAAGGATTTAATCTTATAAACTTTAGTGATTTTAGAATTATTGGGCTTTACAAAAACAAAAACTTATAAATTGAAAAACTTTAATTATTTAATACAAGAAGTTAATTCCAAAACAGAGGGCTTCTTACTTGAATTAAAAAAACAGAATGACACATTTAATTTTTTCCCAGCTCTGGAGGGTTTAACTAGTGCTGGTAAAAATCTCAATTTAGGATTTAGTTGTTATGCTTTGAAAATTTTCTTTATTTTAGGATTATGGGAAAAACTAGATAGTGATAGTAAAAACTCTTGGAAAAATTATATTTCTGACTTTCAAATTAATAAAAAAAATCCATCAGAAAATCTATTTATTGATAATAGTTATTTAAGCTATTATCAAAGATTTTCACTAAATAAACTTCTTAAAAATACATCAAAAAAGATTTTAAATTTAGCTGGTGTTGGCAGATATATTACTGATGAAGAAAAACTAAAAAATTCTCTTCGAGCAGAGACAAAACAAGCAATATCAACTTTAAATCAAATAAATGAAAAAAGTAAGTTCGAATTTTTTGAATTTAATAATAATACTCTTGAATTGGAAAGTTATCTAAATTCTTTAGACTGGTCAAAACCATGGAGTGCAGGAGGTCAATTTTCAGCTTTATGTTTATTTTCAAAAATAAACAACTCAAAAGAAGGTATTAATCTCTTGAGAAATTTTTCATCTGAATTGGTTGATAAACATACAGGATTCTATTTTAAAGGTGATCTACCTAATTCTAGTGAAACAGTTAATGGCGCAATGAAGGTAGTTTCTGGTTTAGATTGGATAGACGAACCCATACATTATCCAGAAAAACTAATTGATATGTGCTTAAAAACCCAACCTAAAAGCGAGGGGTGTGATCTAGTCGATATAGTTTATGTAATTTACAAAGCATCAAAATTTACCAATTATAAGAAAAAAGAAATAGTTGAATATTGTAAAAATTTAGTTGAAGATATATACAGTCATTATCATCCAGAAAAAGGTGGATTTTCTTATTTCATAAATAAAAGTCAAACAGAGTATTACGGTGTTCAGATCTCTAAAGGGGTAAATTCACCAGACTTACATGGCACGTTATTATTGGTTTGGGCATTAAGTATGCTCATTGAAATTTTTGAAGAAAATAATTTTGGTTGGAAAATATTAAAACCGTAAATTAGATATTGAAACTATCTACAAATTTATTTTTATAAGCAATTATATAATCTTTAAAGTCTCTTTTTATGTCATTTTTTAGACCAAAAGCATCGTATCCAAATTGGGTTTGTTCGAGTTTACTTAAGCTTTCTTTTATGTATTTTGGATGCTTGTTAATTGTTGTTTTATTTACATGCTTTTTATATCTTTCAGTAACCATTCTAAACCAAGCTTCAAAAGCTTCTTCAGGTGATGCCCCACCTCTATCACCCCAATTATTAAAGTAATTATTCCAAGCCCTAGCAAACCTAGCTCTATCTTCAGAAATAATATCTTTACTTCTAAAAGTTGAATCATATTGCCAAATAGGAATATTCACAAAAGGCACGTCAGAAAACTTTATTTGTTTATTGTCTAAAGTTGGTTGACATAAATCACCACCACCATTTAATACAATATTTGGATATTTTTTTTTATTTAGAGCTATACATAGCTTTGTTTTTACTTGATACCTATCGGGTGTAAAAAATTGGTATTGTGGAAATGAAATTGCGGGGTGCTGATCATATTTATCAAGGTTTTTTCTAATTTTTTTAAATGAATTCTCATGAAAAAAGTAATCAAGATCCATCCTTATTACCCAATCACCCGATGATTTTTCAAACCCATCATTAAATGTTTTACCAATATGATCCCATTTAAATTCATATGGCCAGTCTTTTCCTACAACTATGACCTCATCAGCAAAATCCCTATAACATTCCATAGCCTCTTTCCAAGGATCCATCCTTTCCTCAGGATTTGTCATTGATGTAAATATTGAAATCTTTGTCATAAATTTAAAAATAAATCGGCTGTTTTCTAAGTCTTGGATACCTATATCGGAAGAGTATCCTGTCTCTTAAACCATGACCACCTTTTCTAACACTCAAAAAAGGAAAATTTAGTTGATTTTCTGATCCTTTTTCAAAAATTGTTTCATTTTCAATTATCTCACCACCATACTTTTTAGTTATTAAGCTAAAGATACTTTGGTCATGTCTATTTTCGATAAAATAATCGGCTTGATTTTGATTGTTATAAAAATCTGTAATTAAATTTTCATCAAAATCTATGGTGTTTTTAAATTCATTAATAAATAAATTTGAATGTGAGTTATTTTTCAAAAATATATGACCGCCTTGTAGTTGTGTAGATGAACCAATATCTGAATTTTTATCTATCTCAAAATAGTTAAATAATTCATTAGACGTCCAATTTTTTTCAATGTGTATTTTTTCACACTCAATTCTTAAATTTCCAAATTCAGAATTATTTAAAATTTCTATATATTCAAGAAATCTTTTTTTAGCTTTATAGTTGAATGATGCGCCCGCATCACAATATATCACTACATCATTTTTATCAATTTCGTTTAGTATTTTTCCAAGTAAGTAATGTTTCCATATCCAGTATCCACCACCTCTTTCAAAATTTAATATATTTTTGTATTTTTTAACGAATTCTCTATCAAGATCTTTTGGTCCAAAGGAAATACATTCTTCAAATAATCCTGAATATTTTGCTAGACCAATTAAATGTTTTTTTGATAATTTAAATTTTTCATCACCATAAGTAATGAAGTATATTTTTTGTTTTTTCATTTGTTTTTAATTTTAATCCAACCAGGCTTTGCCAGTGTTGGATGATTGCTATTTGTATACCAAGGATCACATGTAATTACTGTTTCATTTTCTGAACCTTTTATAAATGCAGATAAAAACGAAAAAGTGCTGTTACCAATTACAGTATTTTGATAATTCATTAATTTTGCAAAAGTTTCAATGGTTTCAATTTCTGTATTAGTTTTTTGCGCAAATATTTTATTTACATCTTTGAAAATATATTGATTTTTTACCCATTCTGGATCATCAGTAAATATATCAAAACTAAAATTTTCAATATTTTCATTCAAATAATTCAAAGATTCTTCATAAAATTCTATGTCTAAATTCCAACCATTTTTTAAAAAATCGCCTCTTCTTATATGAATAGCAGTTGAATTAGGCTTTATTTCATTTTTAAATGATTCATTTAAAATTTTATTTTTCTTTAATGAATCGACTATATAATTTTTCTGATCTTCAAGATATTTCAAATTTTTCCAATATCCATCAAAAATATTAATTTCTACTGTATCGGCAATATTTACCTCGTACCCTTTAAATGTTTTCATGTAATTATTTGAGTTATTACTGATTATTTTTTTTAAAAATTTGTAGTAAATTTTTTCAAACACTGTTGTTACTTTTAAATCAAAATACTCAACAGGTATTACCAGATTTCTATTTGTACTGTTTGGATCTGAGTTATTAAAAAAATCAATGTTAATAGAAACTTTAAAATTTAAGGATTTTAAATAATTTGCAAATGCAAATTGAAATAATTGATTACCAAAACCGCCTTTTATTATGACAACGGCTTTTTTTTGTTTTTTATTTGTAATATTCTCGTCCATCCCCATGCTTTCCATCATAATAAAACAATGGTTCATCTAGATAAATTAGAGATGTAAGTGTTATGAGTCCTTTCCAGCAATCATAATCAGCCCACAGTGGTAGTCCGCGAAACCCACCGAGTATATCAAATATTTTTTTTTCGACAACTACGCTTGAAGTTACAACACAATTATGAATATCCAAAAAGCCTTTATCCCAAACACCTGGAAATAAATCTCCTTTTAGGTATTTAGTTTTTCTGTATTTGTATTTTATGTCCTTAAAGTATTTTTCTTTATTGAAAAGTTGATATGTACTGTTTTTATTAAAACTACCTTCGCCAAAGTAGCCTTCTGTTGATGAAAACTTATGCTCGGTAGATTCAAGTAAACTTATTTGTTTTTCAAGTTTATTTTCCAACCATATATCATCATCATCCAAAAATGCTAAATACTTTCCATCAGCAACGTCGGTTCCAAAATTTCTTATCGAACCAGGTCCAAATCCATTTATTTCTTTTTGATTTTTATCAAGATGTATAATTTTTGTAGTTTTATCAAATTTATAATCATAATATTTTTGTTCTGTTGAAGCATCATTGATTACCAAAATTTCATAATCTGAATAATTTTGTAAATGAACACTTTCTATAGCATTTAATAACGAATCAAATCTATTGAAACTTGGTATAACCACACTAACTTTTGGGTATTTCATATAATCTTTAGTTTAAATTGAAAACAGTAAAAAAAATAAATTATTTTAAATACCATTCTCCATATTCTTTCATTAACTCTATTTTTCTTTCTCCCAAAACAAAGTTGAAGTGAATAATTGCCGGATCAATAGATTTAAAATTTTTGTAAAAAAAAGGTCCATTTGGAAAGTCTCTCTGGGGTAGTACTTTATATTTAAATTTAGCTCTATTTCTTATAATATACGTTTGATCATGAGTTCTATATTTTGTAATCTTTTTAATTGGAATTTTTTTAGGATCAAAAAATTTAATTGTTTTTTTGTTTGACTTTATAAGCATAAACCCTGCACAAAGATTTTCTTGATTTGGTTTTTTTGGATTTTTATCATTTTGAAATAAAATATCCAAATTTTTCATATTATCTAGTAAATACTGTTTTATATCCTTTTTAATAACAATGTCACCATCAATATACAGTACATTCTTGTTTTCAAGTAAAGACCTATGAATACAATCAAACTTTTTAATCATTAGTTCTCCAAATCTACTATCTTTTTGGTCCATAAATTCACTAAAATTTTCGTCAGAATCAAGAAAGACAGTATTATTGTGAATCTTCTTAAAATATTCCTCTGAATCTCTATCTAAAACATATACCTTCAAATCAAGATTTACATTGTTTTGGTCAATCGAAGATAGTAAATTTTTCGTGTAATCTTTATAGCTAAATGTAGTAAACGTAATTGCTTGAAAATTTCTCACTTTTTTCATTCTAAATTTACTTATTAAATTAGTTTAAAAATTTAATACTTTTATTTTTATAAAATATAATATTCATTAATGCTTACTTTCCTATATTGTTTAGATAAAAATTACAACATACAAGCATTCACTTCCATAATTTCCTTGTTAGAAAACATAGATGAACCGATAAAGATTTTAATGCTCCATAAAGAACCAGATACTTTTTTAGAAAACAAATTTTATAAAGAGATTAAAAATAGAAAGAATTTATCAGAAATTCAAATTTTTAACTTTCATAAAGAAAAAGTAGAATTCCCAAAACTTTCAAATGTCCACGTATCAGAAGCAACTTATTACAGAATTTATATTTCAAATTATATTCCAAATGAGCAGGATATATTAATTTATTTAGATCCTGATGTAATTTGCATAAAAGACCCAGTCAAAGATTTAAGAAAAAAAATTAATGAACTTAAAGTTTCCGATGAGATTATTGCAGCCTCAACAGAAACTTATAAAGAAAGTGAAGATGACAAAGAATTTAAAAGATTAGGAATGAAAGGAAGCGAATATTTTAATGCTGGCTTTATGCTTATTGATTACTTAAAGTGGCAAAACAATAACATCACTGATAACCTTGTAACAAAACTTTTTCAAATATTTGATAATGTAGTTTTTTGGGATCAAGATGTTATAAATTCTTATTTTGATGGAAAATATATCAAACTTGACAATAGATATAATTTTAAAATAAATCTTGAACCCGAGAGCTTAAGAACTTATGAAAATTCAGATATGGAGTATGTGAATGAGGAAGTATATTTTGTTCATTATTCTGGAAAATTTAAACCATGGACTGTAAGGGGTGCGTTACATTTTTCTTCAAAATATTATCAAAATTATTATAAAAAACTATCGTCTTCTAATTATCACATTGACAATAATTGGAAAGCTCAAGCCTTAAAAGATTTATCAAAATCAATTTTTACTTTAAGAATTTTTAAAATAAGTAATTCATTCTCTTTTATATTTGCAGTAGTCAAGTTCTTATATTCAAAAAGATAGAATAAATTATTTTTAATAAAATTTAATTTATAATATTCAAGTGGAACTAAAAAACTTTTCTAATCAATTTCCAGACATTAAGATTATTGATTTTTCAAGTTTTAATGATGCTAGAGGTGAGTTTCTAAAAATATATGAATCCAAAAAATTAAATGATTATATTTCTAAAATTGATGAATTCTATTTTTCAACATCAAAGAAAAATGTAATTAGAGGTATTCATTATCAAAAACATCCACATGTATTGACAAAACTTGTTTTTTGTAAAAGTGGTGAAATTTTAGATTTTTTTATCGACTTAAGAAAAGATAGCAATACTTATGGAGAATTTGGTTCAATGTATTTATCAGAAAAAAACAAGCAGGCTATTTTGATTCCTTATGGATTTGGTCACGGTTTTGCATCACTTAAAGAAAACACAACAATTCTTTACTTACAAGAAGGAATATATAACCCAGAATATGAATATGGAATTAATCCTCTTTCTATAGATTTTCAATGGGGTATCGACGAGCCTATAGTTTCAAAAAAAGATTTAGAGTTACCTAATTTTTTAACAAACGATGAAAGATTTGTAATATAGATACATATGGATTTAGATAAAAAATTAAATAATATTGAAAATAAGATATTAGAACTTGTTGAAGAGTACACAAATATTAGGCATAAAAAAGCAGATTTCATTCCAGGTATTTCAAGTGTTCCTATTAATGGAAGGGTTTTTGACAGTAATGAAGTAAAAGAATTAGTAAAGTCAAGTATTGATTTTTGGCTTACAGATGGTGAATACTCGGAGCTATTTTCAAAAAAGATGTCAAACTTTCTTTCAATGAAGCATGTTAGATTAGTAAATAGTGGGTCATCAGCAAACTTAGTAGCTCTTTCTTCATTAACAAGTTCAAAAATAAAAAATAATTTAAATGAAGGAGATGAAGTAATTACAACAGCAGTTGGATTTCCTACTACAGTTAACCCAATTTTTCAAAATAACCTTATTCCTGTTTTTGTTGACAGTTGTATAGGAACTTATAATCCAACTGCAGATATGATAATTGAAGCTTTCTCTGATAAAACCAAAGCAATATTTTTGGCTCACACATTAGGTAACCCATTTGAAGTTGAAAAGCTCAGAAATTTTTGTGAAGACAAGAATATTTGGTTGTTGGAGGACAATTGCGATGCCCTGGGTTCAAAATATAATAATCAATTAACTGGAACTTTTGGACATATATCTACTTTGAGTTTTTATCCTGCTCACCACATAACTATGGGTGAAGGAGGAGCAGTAATAACTAATAGCAACAGATTGAAATTATCAATTGATTCTTTTCGTGATTGGGGAAGAGACTGTTGGTGTGCAAGTGGCCATGACGATACATGTAATAAAAGATTTGACTGGCAATTAGGTGATCTGCCATATGGATATGATCACAAATTTACCTACTCAAATATTGGGTATAATTTAAAAGCAACAGATTTACAAGCCTCTATAGGTGTAGCCCAAATGGATAAACTTCAAAAATTTATTGACGCTAGAAAAGAAAATTGGAAAAAAATAAATAATTTTATTTTAAAATTTGATGAATATTTCCTACCCCATACTCCAACAGAAAACTCTGATCCAAGCTGGTTTGGCTATGCAATAACCGTAAAAGATAACAAATATTTTAAAAGAGATGACCTTGTAAAATTTTTAAATGAAAAAAGAATAGGTACAAGACTTATTTTTGGAGGAAATCTAATCAGACAACCAGCTTATAAGAATAAAAAATATAGAATCTCGGGAAAATTGGAAGCTGCAGACCAGGTCATGACATCAACTTTTTGGATCGGAGTTTACCCTGGTTTAAATGATGAGATGATTGAATATATGTTGCAAAGTATCGAAGACTTTGTGAGCAGCTCTATCTCCAGATAAGTTCATCACTTAATTTTTTATCATTAATTAGATTATTCAAAACTTTTATTCTTCTCTCGTTTCCAGAAAACTTATAAGTTTTAAAATTATCTATCAAATTTTCGACACCTTTCTCAAGGGTAAATTCAATTTCAAATGATTGAAAATATTTATTCAACTTGTCAAAACTAAGTTCATAAGATCTTTGATCAGAATCCTTCTCTCCAAATGTAATATCTTCAATTTTTAATAAATTCGCAACAACTTCAGCTATCTCCCTAATTGAAAAATTCATACTATTATCACCAATGTTAAATATTTCCTTATCTAAAGATTCTTCATGATTAATGATCAAATCAATGGCTTTACATATATCTGCTATGTGGATAATAGGTCTTTTTGGTGTTCCATCTGATAATAAATTTATTTTATTTTCAAATAATCCTAAATATGTTAGGTCATTTACTACAAGATCTAATCTTAAATTCTTAGAAAAGCCAAAAGCTGTAGAATTTCGTAAAATTATATTTTCAAAAGTAAATTCATTATTTAATATAAAATTTTCATTGTTAACTTTAGCTTTTGAATATTCTGTGAGAGGATTTATCTCAGATTCTTCATCCATAATTTTATTTGAGAATCCATAAACACTTGCTGAAGACATATATATAAATTTTGTTATTTTGGTATTATTAGCAAGCTTTAATAATTTCTTTGTACCATTGTGGTTTATTTCGTTTGTAATTTTTTTGTTGAGATCTCCTAGCGGGTCATTTGAAAGTTCACCCATATGAACTACTATGTCAACATTTTCTAAATCAATTTTTTCCAAATATCTGATATCTTTTTTTATGAACTCAATATTATCTTTATTTTCATATCCAAAAAAGTTTGTATCTAATACCTTAATTTCATATTTTTTGGAATACTTTTCTAAGAAATATGTTCCAATAAAACCAAAACCACCGATGATAAGTAATTTTTTCATACTATATATTTTTAATTGTACTTGTTAATAACTTTTGAATATCATATTCTATTTCAATTTTTTTGATTGAAGTTGGAATTTTCTCATCAATAATTGTTTTTTTTGATTTAATTTTAAGTAATTCCTTTTTCTGATAATACTTTTTACAAAATTCATAAATACTTTTTATCTCAAAATCATTTTTAGAGTATATTGCAAACTTTAATGAATTTTCAATATCCATTAAAGAATTAATTGTTTTGATCAAATCATAAATATTTATTAAATTAATATAATTTTTTGGATTTTGTACGGGGTTCGGCTCATTGTTCACAATTGACGACAATATTATTGGTAATATTTTATTTCTGTTGTCTCCAAATCCAAAAGTGTTGTCTAAATAAATCTCATTGAAAAATATATTATTTTCAAGCGAAAACTCATTTAAAATTTCAGAAAAATCTAATTTAGTTTTTACATAGTCTGAATTTCTTATCATTGAGTTTTTATTGAATGCAAAAAGAGAGTTTGTATAAACAATTTTTTTTAATTGATAGTTTTTTAATAAATTCAAAATATTTTTTCCAAATTCAACATTCGCTTCATATATTTTATTTTTATATTCATCATTTAAGCTGTAAAATGTAGCAAGGTGCAATAAATTAATTTCACTACTTTTAGAAAGAATTTTTAAATACTCTTCATTTTCAATTTCAATTAAATTTTCATTTTCAAATTTAAAATAATTATTACTTCCTTGTCCTATGATTACATCATAATTTAAAGAGCTACTCTCTTTTAAATAAGACCTTCCCGTAAAGCTGGTCATTCCTGTTATTAGTAACGTTTTTTCTGACATCACTCCTGTAGTATACTCATTTCATGAGTGCCAAAGTTAATACAGTTGCAATTCTTGCTGGGGGAAAAGGTACTAGGATGAGAGAGCAAACTGAATTCATTCCTAAACCCATGGTTGAAATTGGTGAATTACCAATTCTCGTACATTTAATAAATCACTTTAATAAATTTGGAGATTTTAAATTTATTATTTGTACAGGCTATAAAGAAGAAATTATTTTTGACTATTTTAAAAAAAATAGATTCGATAATGTAAAGCTTTTAGAGACTGGTTTTGAAACTAATACTGGAGGAAGAATTTTTCAATTAAAAGACCTTATTAAAGACGATTTCATTATGACATATGGCGATGGTCTGTCCGATGTAAATATTAATGAGTTGATAAATTTTCATGATGTCCATAAGAAAACAGCAACGATAACAGTTACGAAGCCAACATCTAGATTTGGTCTTGTTAATTTTGATGAAAAAGGAAAAGTAAAAAAATTTATTGAAAAACCTATGCTAGATTCATATATAAATATGGGATATATGGTTTTAAAACAAAAAGTATTTGAATATTTAGACGACAATGTAGTTTTTGAAAATGAACCTCTTATCAATCTTTCAAAAGACGAGGAAATATACGCTTTTAAACATAAAGGATTTTTTCGTCCAATGGATACGTATAGAGAATATCTAGAATTAAAAGATATGTGGGATAGTGGAAATGCACCTTGGAAATAAATGAATAAATATTTAATTTCAATTGTTGTACCTTTTTTTAACGAAGAAGAGGTAGTTGATAGTTTTTTCAAAAGATTGACTGAATCGATCAATAAATGTGAAAAAGATGATTCCGAAATAAAATTTGAACTAATTTTTGTTGATAATGGATCAACAGATAACACATTTGACATCCTCTCAAATTTAAATGATGAATCACGAAATATTAAGATTATAAAATTAATTAGAAATTTTGGAATAGATGGTGGACTCAAAGCAGGGTTGTCTCACTCTCAGTCAGATGCAATAATTTTAATTCATGGAGATTTACAAGATAATCCTGATGAAATATTTAGCTTAATTAAATATTGGAAACAGGGATACAAACAAGTAGTAATAAAATACAAACCAACGAAACGTGAAAATTTATTAAGAAAAATAGGTTCATATTTTTATTATAAGTGGGCAACATTTGCCTCAAATGGATTGATAATGAGTGGAGTTAGTGATTTTAGATTAATCTCAAAAGAGGTTTTAAATACCTATTTACAGTTACCAGAATCAATAAATTTATTGAGAGGAATTTTAGTTTGGCCAGGATATACATATAAGATTCATGAGTCTGAAAAATCTCAGCGCATATATGGAAAATCAAAACTAGATATTCCAACAATTATAAAATACTTTAAATTGCCAATATCTCTTTCTCCAAGATTGTTATATGTAATTCCTGCAATAAGTATTTTATTATTTTTATTTGGATCTTTATTCATCACTGTGACTTTTTTTTATTGGATATTCTCAGGAAATTTGATTATTGAAATAGAGCCAAGGCTAACTATCTTAATAATAATAACAATGTTGACTTCAATTATGTTGGGAGTAGTCGCTGCCTATCTTGGAATTATATTCGAAGAAATTAAAAGGAGACCAAATTTTATAGTAGAGCAAGTAATAAACAAAAGCTAAATATTATTGTTCACAGCTAGATAGTTTGTTGTCTTAAAATACTCATAGTCTTCTTTATACGTTTTACACTCTATCGTTCCTGAGGGCGTAATTCTGTGAATTGAAAAATCATTATTTATAAAGAAATACCAATAATCCCGAAAGAATGTTCTTGAATCAACATTACAACCGCCAAATTCAAATTGAACTAATTTAGTTTTTTTCATTGAATTAACCGCTCCGCCTAAAGCATTAAGCTCATGACCTTCAATATCAAGTTTTATTAAATCAATAGTCCTTTCATTTAATTCATTGGACCAGTAATCGTCAAATTTAATCAAATCTATTTCCTCTTCATAATTAAATTCAATACCAAAATGATCAAGATTTCTTTTTGAGATACTTGCTAACCCCGATCCAGGAAAATCAGAAAAAAGTTTAGTAACGCCCTTTTTATCGGATAATCCATATTTTTGAATAGATACATTTTCTACATCAATAAATTTATTTATCAAGATGTTATAGTTTTCTGAATTAGGCTCAAATAAAACAATTTCTATATTGTTCAAAATCTTTATTAATTTTTCACTGTAACTTCCAATATTTGCTCCAACATCAATAATTAAATTTTTTTTATCTCTATCTAAAAATTTTACTACTTGGTATATCTCCTTATCTTGTGTATTAATTCCACCAAAGCCCTTACCAATGGAGAAATTTGCCTCATTGATTATTTTTTCAAGTAGCACCCCCTCCTTATTGTTTAATTTACTTAGAACATTAAAAAGACTTTTTAATAAATTTAAAATAAGAAATGCAATTAATTTTTTCATTAAGGATATTTTAACAAATAAATCAGATTCTAAATTTTTAATATTTCTTTAAAATTATCAAAACTAATATTTCTGCTTAAGACTTTAATGAAAATATACAATGTAAAAAATAACATTAGCAAATAAAACCATGATATTTCGTTTGTATTACTTAATAGAAGAGCAATGTCGTCATCGATATCTCTAAATGTTGATATAAAACTACTTAAATCTGTAAAAAAACTTATAAATTTAAGAATTATTACACCAAGAAAAGATGTAAAAACAATATTTAAATATGAATCAAAAATTATCGCAGATTTAAATACTCCTGATAGGTAATTGGGATTAGCATATAAAGTCATTTGGCCAAAGGAATTCTCAACATATTCGATTGAGAGTACAGTATATTGACTTGTTTCAAACATGAGCTGACTAAAAATTCCAAATATTGAAAATAAAACCAAATAAGTATTTATTATTTTACTTTTTCTAAAAAACCGAAAATATAAAAATATATTTATCCCAATTAACGAAAACATATAACGAAATCCATATGAATAGCTTGTATTTTGGTAAATTACGACTGCAACAAATGGAAAAAGATAAATGAAAGAGGTTAGTAAAAATATTTGAAACTTTTTTTTATATAAAAAGTAAATTAGAAATATAAACCCGATGAATATAATTGGAGAAAAATAAAATAGACCAAATTCTTGAGAAAACAACATTATGAATAGTGTGTTTAGTGATAATAGTATATTTTCCGGAAGCTGACTAATGTCTCTCAGTTGTTCATAGTTTTCAGATAGCCTATTTTCTACAATCAAGAAAATGTTACTTGGATTGAATGTATACAGCCCATATAGGAATTTAGTATGAATTAAAAATAATACTGCACCTGCAAGAAACCCAAAAATATAATAGGGCTTCATAAAAAGCTTTTTTTTAGAAGATATATTGAATATCGAAAAATAAAAAAAAGGAATTAGGAATAGATGATAATTACTCCAACGTAAAAGTAAAAAAAAGAATGTAACAAAAGGTATTAAAAACTCAAATGAAGATAAATTCTTCTCCTCATATTTAGAGCAAAGATACATTAAAAAAATGATTGAAAAGAATTCATAAACGTGACTCATACTAAATCTTTCGAAAGCATAATAAGTTACACCTGATCCAAGAACAAATAAAGAAGTTTTAATATAGTTAACATTGCCAACTTTTTTTGTAATTACTTTGTTCATCAAAAATATACCTAGGAAAAGATAAAAAATTGGTACAAGCGAATAAACAAAATAATTAAAACTTACAACAGAATCTATACCTATCAAATTATTTAAAATATTTGAAATAAATAAAAAAGGCCCAGCTAAAAAGCCGACACCAATTGGATGTACAGGAACAGGCTTACTGTTCTCAAGGTTCAAATTTCTTTTATCTGTTCCTTCGAGTTGATTTGCATAATCTAAATCATTATCTACACCTATGGTTTGAGCATGGTAGTAGTAAGCAGAATCATCACTAATTAAACCATTTGTGATTTCATTTAATCTAAAATCTATTTTTACAAATGATAGAAAGAGAATGGTAAAAAGAAATATTATCGTTCCTCTTGAAAATGATCGCCTTCTCTTCATTTAAAAGTTACCAGTTATGTTTATATTGCTTATTGAAAAAGAAGAAGGCGATAAATATAAATTTATAAATTATCATTAGTCTAATGTTAAAACTTTCAAAATTTACTTTCAATAATTATGAATATTCAACTATAAATTTTTTTATATTTCCACTTCTAACTTATTTTATAATCATAGATTATAAATTTTATGGAATAGCATTTTCTATAATTATTTTAATATTTGGATTCCAATTCAACTCAAACAAAATTGAAAATAATATTTATAAAATTTTGACTTTAGTTTTTTATTTTAAAAAGTTTTACTTGGGTCTTTCTACATCATCCAAAATAGACTGGGCGAAAAGTTTTTTTGGTTTTTACGACGATAAATATCCAGATTTTAACAATGTACTATATCAGATTAAATGCAATTTTGAAGGTGACAATTTTTTTAACAGTTCAAAAGAAATTCAGTGCCCAGCAATTGATGGGTATGGACCTCTTATTTATTTAGTAAGATTTGATATAAATCTTGATTTATTCCTGAATATAAGCTTGTTAATTTTATTTTCTCTTTTGATAATTACTTACTTTAAATTAATTTCTAACTTTTCATCTTGGATACCAATTATTTCTATATTATTCATGAGTCCAGTTGTAAATTTGATAATTCATCAATTTAACATAGATATATTTATAATTTACGCTGCAATATTTGCATCATTTAATATAGATAAAAATATATTCTTAAAAGCGATTTTAATAAGTTCTTTTTCATTAATAAAAATACATTCTTTAGGGTTCATAATTGGAATAGTTATTTTTTCATATGCAAAAAAAAATCAAAAAGTATTTTACACTTACGTTTTTTCTACCATTTTTGTATTGGGTTGGACATTTTATGATGTATTTTTTCTAAAAAGTCTTACTAATTCACAAAGACCAAGTGGACTATACAACGCATCAGGGCTTCTAACATTGAGTCAAAATATCTGGATAAATTATTTAAGTTTCTTTGGTCAATATAGAGATGTTTTAATTATTTATCTTACTTTAATTATTTTGATTTTAGGATTGATATTTTTATTGAAAAGTAAATATTTTCAGATCTCATTTATTAGAGAAAAAGAGATTAATTTTTTGACAATTTCATCAATATTCTGGTTATTTTCAGTGTACTTGTATGCAAACTATGACTACAGAAATACAATATTGCTTTTAATAACGCCATTGCTTTTTGATAATAAAAATAAATTTAAATCAAAAGTGATTTTTATTTTTATTTTAATTTCACCTCTTCCAACCGATATAAATTTTTACATTCTAAATTTGTTTACATTTCTAAAGGCTGCATGTTTCATGTATATATTTTCTATAATCATTTATGATATTTTATATTTTATTAGTGAAACATTTAATTTAAAAAAATTAAGAAAAATACTAAATTAAATTTGTTATTTTAAATTACTAGAATCTGTATTAAGAATATGAATGAATTTTGGAATGAAGAACTACCACCAGGTTATTACGATAATATACTTGAAAAAGGATTGAAACTAAATCGTGGCATACAGGCAAACTGGCACAACCAAACATTCCTTAAGATAAAAAGTTTAATAAATTTTGATGACTTTCATTTAGATTATGCATGTGGACCGGGAACTTTTATAGGAAAATATGAATTAAATAACTCAACAGGTGTAGACATATCTTCAAAACAAATTAATTTTGCAAAAAAGAAATACGGACATATTGGAAATTTTGAAGTTATTGATAAAGATAAAATATTAGCTAAAGATAATCAATACCAAGTTATTACTGTACTTGGACTTTGTGAATTTATTACTGATGATGAAATTTTAAATCTTTTAAATTTTTTGTATAAGATCACAAAAAAAGGTGGCAATGTTTATATGACAACCC
>CEUR01082049.1_pt1 | contig 20908 bp, 17 predicted proteins | sample 356411 | NCBI WGS metagenome assembly CEUR01 (sample SAMEA2622715, study PRJEB7988) | marine metagenome | biome: marine biome (ENVO:00000447); feature: surface water layer (ENVO:00002042); material: "saline water (ENVO:00002010), including plankton (ENVO:xxxxxxxx)" | depth 5 m
TTATAAAAATTTAACCATGTTATAATCACTTATTTAGAATAAGTTTCAGTCTTTTATAAGGTACTAATGAGTAAAGAAAATATATTTTACGTTAATATAAGTATTAGTAGTCATTTAATAATTGAAATTAATTACAAAAATTTAAGAGCATAAAAGGAATAGAACTAGAATGAGTTTAATAGACAAGATTAATGATAAATCAGCAAAAATTGGAGTTATTGGTTTAGGTTATGTTGGGTTACCTCTAGCAATGGAGTTTGTAAAAGCAGGATATGATGTAAAAGGAATAGATGTTAATAGAAAAAAAATCGACTTAATTAATGATGGAAAAAACTACATTAATGACGTTCAAGATAAGACTCTATATACATCAGTTAAAAATGGTTCTTTCATTGCCACAAATGATTTTAGCTGCGTAAAGGAGCTCGATGCTATATCTATCTGTGTACCAACCCCATTAAATAAAGAAAAAAATCCAGATGTTTCTTATATCGTGTCAGTCATGGACTCAATAAAGGAATACATTCACAAAGATATGGTAATAATTTTGGAAAGCACTACTTATCCCGGAAGCACAAGAGAATTAATATTGCCTTATGTCAAAAATGATAAATTTAATCCCGGTAAAAATATTTGTTTATGTTTTAGCCCTGAAAGAATTGATCCTGGAAACAAAGATTTTAATACTAGTAATACTCCCAAAGTAATTGGCGGTATTACTGAAAAATGTTCGCAAATAGGAAAACAACTTTACTCCAAAATAATTGATGAAGTTATCATCGTAAGCTCACCAGAGACAGCTGAAATGGTCAAGCTGCTTGAGAATACTTTTCGAGCAATAAATATTGGTTTAGCTAATGAAGTTGCAATAATGTGTGAAAAATTAGGAATTAACGCTTGGGAAGTTATCGAGGCAGCAGCAACAAAACCTTTTGGTTTTATGAAATTCACCCCAGGCCCTGGACTGGGGGGGCATTGTATCCCAATTGACCCTTATTACTTATCATGGAAATTAAAGACTTTGGATTATGATGCAAGATTTATAAAGCTCGCAGGTGAAATCAATACAAGCATGCCAAAACATGTAATTGATTTAATTAGCTCTAGCCTTAATGAAAATGAAATGTCTATAAATGGAAGTAAGATCTTAATTGTCGGTGTAGCCTATAAGCCTGATATTGACGATTGTAGAGAATCCCCTGCAATTGATATAATAGAGTTATTGATTCAAGCAGGAGCAAATGTCGAATACTATGACCCTTATGTACAAAGTCTCAAACTTAAAGAGGTAAATTTAACTCGCGTTAATTACAACGCTGAAATAGTTAAAAGTTTTAATATTTCTGTAGTACTTACGAACCACACCAATGTTGATTATAATATTTTAATTGAAAATAGTTCTAAAATAGTTGATACAAGAAATGTATTTAAAAATGAAAAGGGTCCCAACATTAAAAGATTAGGTCAGGGGTAACTAATATCAATCATCAATTATTGAATCAATATTTGGGTATTTAAATACCTCATGAGCTATTCAGTAATAATTCCAATTTACAATGAAGAAAAATTTCTTCACCGCTTAACTAAGCAACTAAAAAAACTAAATAATCAATATCAAATTATTATAATTAATGATGGCAGTACCGATAAGACTAGACAGATTCTTAACCAAGAAAACGAGTTTGATGTAATAAACAATCAAGAAAATAAAGGAAAGGGATTTTCAATTAGGAAAGGTGTCACTATTGCAAAATATGACAACCTGATTATAATAGATGGAGACTTAGAAATTAACATTAATAACATTCCAAAATTAATACAAGTTTATGAAGATTGTAACGGCCTAACAATTCTGGGTTGCAGATGGAACAAAATTAGATTATCATTTAATAGCAATAACTTAGGCAACTTTGTTATTAATACACTTTTTAACTTACTATATAATTCAAAATATTATGATGTGTTATGTTGCGTAAAAATAATCAAAAAAGATGTTTTCCAAAAATTAAAGATTGTGAGTGAAGGCTTTAGCATAGAAGTGGAAATACTTGCTAAGATTTGCTTTAATAAAATAGACACAAAACAAATACTCGTTGATTATAAAAGAAGATCAGTAAAACAAGGAAAAAAAATCAAAATATTGGATGGGTTCAAAATCTTATATACTATTTTAAAGCTTAGAGTTACTGGAGGCTACTAGGCTTCAATTTTAGTATCATCTTTCTTGCTATTAATTTTATAATCAAGTACTGGCTTGAATTCAGGCAATATGTCTGATAGGTATGTCTTTATTTGGCTCGGAGATTTATTTATAATTTTATTTTTAAGACTCTCTACACCACTCATAAGCTCTGTTAACTTTTGTCTGGAAAGACTATTATTCAAAACAAAAATTTTATTGTGCTTTGTTTTATCTAAATACTCTGATGGTAGTGACAGCTCCTCAATTTTTTTCTCACCGGGTCTCGAACCAGTAATTTCAATATTTATATCATCATTAGGTATGAAACCAGATAATCTTATTAATTCATTTGCTATATCAATTATTTTTATTGGCTTACCCATATCTAAAATAAAAACCTCACCTCCTGTCCCTAGCGATCCTGCCTGTAGTATAAGTTGACTAGCTTCAGGGATTGACATAAAAAATCTTTGCATTTCAGGATCTGTAATGGTGACAGGACCACCATTTTTGATTTGTTCTTGAAATATAGGAATTACGCTACCGGAGCTACCTAATACATTACCAAACCTAACAGCCATAAATTCAGTTTTACTATTTGAAATGTTTTGATTTTGTACAATCATTTCGGCAATTCTTTTCGTTGCACCCATTACATTTGCAGGTCTGACTGCTTTGTCAGTGCTTACTAAAACAAACTTTTCTACTCCATATTTTGAAGCTAATTTTGATAAATTATTTGTCCCAAAAATATTTGTTTTTATTGCTTCCCAGGGAAATTTTTCTTGCATAGGGACATGCTTGTATGCAGCAGCATGAAAAACTATTTGAGGTCTATATTCACTAAAGACCTGATTAATTACATCATAATCTCTGATATCAGATAAAATTGGTTTATATAAAATTTTTGATTTATCAGAAACTACTTCTCTATCAAGTTCAAATAGATTGAGTTCACTACTATCTAGCATCACTAAAACAGAAGGATCATATTTTATGCACTGTCGGACTAGCTCGGAACCAATACTTCCCCCTGCACCAGTGACTAAAACTCTTTTACCCTTTAGCAAAGTATTGATAGAATCTATATCAAGTTTTACTTCCTCTCTTCCAAGTAAATCAAGTATGGATACTTCTCTAAATTGAGAAATTGAAACTTTACCTTCCATTAATTCAGATATTGATGGCAATGTTTTAAAGGGTTTATTGGTTTTTTTACAATGTTCAATGATTTTCCTCATTTCCAAACGATTTGCGCTAGGAACACATATATAGATTTCATCAAATCGTATTGACAAAGAGGAAATATTCTTAACGTTAGTGATTATGGGAACGCCATTTAATCTTCGACCAATTTTTTTTGGGTCATCATCAAGAAAACCGACAACATTTATCGACTTCGATTTTCCTTGCAAAGTTTGCCTTAATATGTTTTGTCCTGTGTAACCAGCGCCAATACAAAGTATATTTTTTTTTATATTTTTTTTATTTGGATTAAAAATATCAAAATAATATGCAAAAAATAACCTAATACTTAATCTTGAAATGCAAACCAATACCGTGCACATTACAAAGTCTATGATAATTAAAGACTTTGAAAAATTACTGAACCCAATAAAGCCAAGAATAAAAATAAACACATGGACTGAGCCGAAAATATTTGCTTTGAAGATGTTTAATATATCCCACAAACTAGCATAACGCCACATACCTCTGTATAAATGAAAGAAGTTAAAGAAAAACAACTTAGTTAGAATGAAAAGAAAGAATGCCTCGTAATGGAAAACCTGATACAGGGAACTATGAAATGAAAAATCGAAACGCACTAATACACTAATGTAAAATGCTAAACAAATTATTACTATGTCAGTTAAGACTAAAATTATACGATTTCTATTAAATACTTTCACAATATATCTACGTTTGCAAACAATTATATACTCAACAATAATTTAATGTTTAATCTTCTAAATTAGTATTAAAACACATATTTATAACAAAATTTTTGGATCAACGGTAGATCACTTTTTAACATTGGTAATATAAAAGCTTTAAGGGCAAAATTTGGTACTAGGATAGAAACTATGGTAATACAAACTAGTTTTAAATCTAAAATAAAACTTTTATTATCAGCATAATAACTAGCTAATTGAAGCTTCATAGGAAGTAATTTTTTATAAGGATTTTTGCCGCCTATGCGAGATAAAATAGAACTCTCGTTTCTTAAAACAATCGAGCTATAATCAGAAATTCCAGGTTTTATTTTTTTTAAAAAAGCAAATGACCGTTCATCAAAAAATTCAACTACCTCAGGCCTTGGTCCTATAAACCTCATATCTCCTCTAACAATATTAAATAGCTGTGGAATTTCATCAAGCTTAGTCTTTCTTAGAAAAGAACCCCATTTGGTTATCCTAAAGTCATTTTTCTTGGTGATAATACTACCTTTTTCGTTAGTCATCGTTCTAAACTTAAATATTTTAAAAATTTTAAAATTATAACCAACTCGTTTTTGAGTAAAAAAAATTGGAAAACCATAAAATATTAAACTTACAATTGAAATTAAGAACATCACTGGCAACAAAACTATTACTACAGTAAGGGCTATTATTCTAGAAAAAAGTTCCATTAGATAATTTATTGAAGGTGTATTAAGAGTAAAATTATTTCTAAATTTGATGATAAATATAGAATATAATTGTAAATGTTACATTCCGAAATAATAAAAAAATCAAATCAAATTTCTAAAAAACACATAAGCGCTGAAACGCCAGTTTTGAGTATTCTATCAAGCTGTACGCTTGATTTTATTAAACCTTATATAATAACAGAGACTTATAAAATTAACTCTATATTAAACCCATACACAGCTCCATTTAATCAATTTGAGCAGATTTTAATTGATGATAATAATGAAATTTGGTCAAAGCCAAATGAGTTATTTTGGATAAACTTAAGGCTTGAGGATCTTTTTAAAAATTTTATGCTAGATCATACGATTAAAGGGTCAAAACATTCAGAAGATCAATTATATATATTATTAGAACGAATAACCACAATTATAGAATTAATTAGATCAAAAAGTAGTAAACCTATTTTAATTTCAAGTATATTGCCTGTTTTTCATTTTCATTTTAATATTTTTGATATGTCTGATCCCGAAGGCATTAATCATATTATACCAAAATATAATAAGCTTCTTGCAACTAGAATTAAGGATTTTAATGATACCTATATTTTAGACTTTAATAGTTTTATATATGATGTAGGTTATAAAAATTTATATGATCCAAAGTTAGCCTACATGGCTAGGTTTCCAATTAATTACAAAATAATAAGCGAATATTGTCTGTACGTATCCCGCTTTATTGCACGAATGATAAAAACTTCCTCAAAAGTAATTGTCGTTGACTTGGATAATACTTTGTGGGGTGGTGTTTTAGGTGATGACGGAATTGATGGAATAAAACTGGGTGAAGATTATCCAGGATCAGTTTATAAAGATATACAAAGAGCCTTAAAAATTTTTAAGAATAGAGGTTTTTTATTAGCAATATCAAGCAAGAATGATATGGACTTAGTTATGTCGGCTTTAAAAAAACACCCTGAAATGATTCTAAAGGTTGAGGACTTTGTGTCAATTTATGCAAATTGGGATAATAAAGCTGATAATATTATTAAAATGGCAGACGAACTTAATCTAGGTTTAGAATCGTTTATCTTTATTGATGATAACCCTGTTGAGAGGAATTTAGTTAAAAATTCTCTACCGATGATTGAGGTTTTGGAACTTCCTAATCAAGATTTTAATTTTCTTGGAATGTTTAAGCACATAAAAGGGATTGATAAGATTAATGTGCTCGAAGAAGATTTAAAAAAAACTGAAATGTACAAAAGTGAGTTTTCAAGAAAATCATTACAAAAAAGTCTTAAATCTAATGATGAATTTTTAAAATCATTAAAAATGACCTCAAAAATCGAAAAATTAAACTCTTTAAATAAAGCAAGAATTCATCAATTAATTAATAAAACAAATCAATTTAACCTCACCACAAAAAGATATAGCGTTGATGAGATAACTGCAATGGATAATAATGATAATTATGAAATTTTTTGTCTTTCATTAAGTGACAAATTTGGTGACTTAGGTTTAGTAGCGTGTATTATACTTAAAAAAATTGAGAAAGAAAAATACCAAATTGATTCTTTTATAATGAGTTGCAGAGTAATGGGTAGAAAAGTAGAATATCTTTTTATTAATTATATAATAAAATTTTTAATGAAGAGAAAATGTAAAGCCCTTGAAGGAGTTTACATACCATCTAAAAGAAACCACATAGTCAAAAATTTCTACCAATTAATGGGTTTTAAAAATGAAATTATAAATGAAAATAACGAAAAATTATATGAAATGAATCTTAACATGACTAATCTTTTAGATTTTTCAATTATAAAATTAATAAAATAATAGGAATTATATTGATCATGGATAAAAACAAATTAAAAATTCTTTTCAAAATAATCGAAGATGTACTTGGAGCAAAAAAAGGGACAGTAGATATTGATTCGAATGCAGATACTATAGATAATTGGGATTCAATCAATATAGTGAATTTAATGATAGCAATAGAAGAGAATTATGAATTCAGTATGACAATTGAGGAAGCTATAGAACTTACATCTGTGAAAAAAATTATTTCTTTGATTGAAAGAAATGACTAATAAATAATTTTATTTATATGGGGAATATTGATTTTGAAGATATCAAAGTAGTAAAACTAAATCGTTCTTCGATAAATGAAATAGTCGAATTACATTGCGCTGTTTTTGATGAAAAAGAAAATAATGCAAAATTGATAGGGGGAAATTTTATCAAAAAAACCTATGAATTTTTCATTGATGATGACCAATCTTTTAGTTTTGGAGCCTATTTAAATAATAAATTAGTAGGGATAATTTTTGGTAGGTTAACTTATTACATATCTGATTTAAATAAATATACCCCCAGACGAATTGCTTTTATTGATAGCTATATAAAAAGTATTACAAATTTTAAAAAATTTTTTCAAATTACTTCCTTATTAATAAAAAAAACAATCAAGAAGAATAATACAATCAATATGGTAAATGCACCATCTCACATTGAAGGAAAAACAGCAACATTAGCGTCTTTTGGGGTGCTAGATTCAAAGTATTCATCAAAGATTGCTGATAGATTACTTTCGGTGGCCAAAAATTTTTGCATAAAAAAAAATAAAAAGATTCTGCGTGCTGGAGTTAAATCAAATAATATTAAATCAAGGTTTTTTTATAAAAAAAGAGGTTTTGAAGAAGACAAAATTCTGAGTGATAGTGAAAATATTTTGTATTATAAGTTAATAAAATCTACATAATATCTAATTTTTACCTTTTTTAATGTTGATTATGGTAAAAGGTGATATTTTTAAAAATTAAAATTAATAATCTAGTTTTTTATGTTTTTTATGTATCTATTAAATAATTTTATCTCCTTAATCATTATTTTATACGTATCCATACTTTGATGCGGCAATAATGTAACAGTTTGATCTGTATTAAGTCGAGGAAGCCTTGGCTTGTAGATGTACTTATTATCATTTTTTACAATGTAATCGCATAAGCTTTCACCTGCTGATTTTGCTAGTGAATACTCTAGCATATCCTTTGGAAGTTCATCAATAGATACACTAGATGGGTAAAATATATTCTTAGTATCATTCAAACACCTCATTTTTGTTAGATAATAGAACCCGCCCACATAATAATCATAAAATTTGTCAAATAAAGGTTTAGAAAACTTATTTTTTTCACCGCTAAAAATAAAAGGTGTAGGGAAATAATAAATATGGGTTGCTGTCCATCCTTTTAATATTTGATTTAACTCTTCTTCATTTTGGTCCAATATATTGAAATAGAAATATGACGCCATCCCTTTATTAGCATTAATTTCGTTAACTATGCTTTTTGCATCTTCTAATCCACGAAAATAAGAAATTTTAACATCAGCTCCGCCCATAGCTAATATTTTAGCGGTTATTTCGCCAAGTCCTCTCGAACCCCCGATTATTAAAATTCTTTGTTTTGAAAACTGATCTTCATTAATTAATCCTTTCAAACTATGATAATTTGGTTGTTTAGAAATATCAGGTCTCAAAAAACAATTTATTTTCCCTTTCAATGATTGAGATTTCAATTTCATAGATATAAAATTAATTCTTTTATCAACTTTTGATATTTTATAAGTGCAATTATGAATATCATCTTCTTTATTTTTGGTAAACTCTAAACTTGAATAAATTGAATTTTTTCCTGGACAAATTGTGCCTACTAGATTGGTAGAGCATAATAAAGTTGCTACTTGGGAATGGTTAGCAAATTCATTTATATACTTATAGGATTTTTTAAAAAACTTTCTGTAAAAAAATAATTCTAAGTCTCCGCTCATTTTTTCTATTTCATTAATGGAAGGGCTTCTTATAAGACTTGAACTTGGAAAAGTGTTTTTTGTGAATTTAACTTTCTCCAACTCATCAATAATTTTTATTTTTATTTTTATTTTAGCTGCGATTGTGTCATCTAATTTCAAAATAAAAATACTATCATATAAATCTGATTTTTCAATTTCAATTTCTACGATATTATTTACCAGTACGGGTTTATGAAATTGAGATTTTATAAAAAGAATATCAAAAGGATTTTTGATATTCTTCGCAAAAATATCTAAAGCCCATAATAATAGGTTTATACCATGAACAACTTGGCCACCAAATAGAGTTCTTCTTGCGTAAATAGGGTCTACATGTACAGGATTAAAATCACCAGAAGCTTGTGCAAAATCCAACTGATCTTTTTGATCAAATTTTTTTACAGTTTTCATTTCTTTAACCTAATAAAACACTTATAAAATATTTAACTATTGAAATATTATTGCAGTTTATTTACGATTCTTATTAAATAATAACTACTCTTTGTATGAGTTCCATAGTTCTAATAAGGTATTGATTATATAATCAACTTGATGTTTTTCTAAATCAGGATATAATGGTAATGAAATAACAGTTTCAGATAATAATTTTGAATTAGGGAAATGGGTATTTTTATAACGATATTTTTTTTGATAATATGAATGCATATGAACAGGTATGTAATGTACAGATGTTCCGATACCAAGCTCATTCAATTTCTCTATAATTTGATTTCTATTTATTTTCCATTGTTGTGGAATTATTCTTAGAATGTATAAGTGGTAGGCATCATTTAAACCAATGTCAAATTTAGGGCATATTAAGCCTGAGATTGATAAAAACGAACTCTGATATTCATCTACTATATTCTTTCTCTTTTGGTGCCATTCATCTAGATACTTTAGTTGCCACAAACCAAATGCTGCTGCAGCATCGGTTAAATTATATTTATAGCCTAATTCAGAAACATCATATCCCCACTTGCCACCAATTTTAAACCTATTCCATCCATCTTTTGACATACCATGCAATGATAATAGCCTAATCCTCTCAGCTAATGAACTATCATTTGTAGCAACTGCTCCTCCCTCGCCAAAAGTTGTAATATTTTTATTTGCATAAAATGAAAACGCAGTAGCATGTTTTGTATTGCCAACCTTTCCTACGTTAGATACTGATTCAAGTGCATGAGCAGCGTCCTCTAAAACAAAAAGTCCATACTTATCAGCAATGAGATTAACATTATGCATATTTACAGCTTTACCAGCAAAGTGGACTGGTATTATAGCCTTTACATTTCGATTATTCTTCACATAATCCTCAACTTGATTTAAATCTAAATTAAATCCTTCTGCTTCAGTATCAATTAATATAGGTTCCATACCTAAATACTCACCTACTTCTACTGATGCTACAAATGTGTAAGTAGGGACAATAAATTGGTCATTTTTTGAAAAGCTTTTTGACGCTAAAGCTAAATGTAAAGCAGCAGTGCAAGAATTAACAGCAACAACATGTTTTGACGATGCTATGCTTGAAATTTTATCTTCAAATTTTTTTACGACTGGGCCAGATGTAAGCCAACCATTTTTAATCGATTCAGTCAAAATTGAATCAAAATTTTTTGGCAAAATAGGTTTATTAAAAGGAATATTCACTATAGCTTATAAAAATTATATTAAAACTTATCATATTAATTATTTTTAGTTAATATCAATGGAATTATTTTTTTTAGCTTTAATTATTATTATTTGAGGGTAACATTCTCCACCTAAATATAAAATGTCTGAAATTTTGCATATTGCATAAATTAATGGAAAAAATAGAATGAGCTTCCTTGGATTTTTAATAAATAATTCTCTGAAAAAACAACTTAACCTAGATTTAAAAATTCCAAAAATGCACTCCTTATCCATTTCCATTTTATTTTGATTTAAAATTAGTTCAATAGCATCTAGTGTAAAATAATTATTAACATAATGTTTTTTAGAGTGCCACTTTCTAAATTTTTCGGAAGAATTTTCATTATTCAATGAATCAAATGAAATTGACAAAGTCCCATTATTTTTTAAAACCCTGCACATTTCACCCAAACCTTTAATGGGGTTTTCAAAGTGTTCTATGGTGCTTACTGAGGTAATTTTTGAGAAGGATTCATTATCATATGGTAACTGTTCAGCTGAACCATACTCAAAACTTAAGTTTTCTTTTTTGTAATGTTTTTTAGCTAGGGCCAGTAAGTCATTACTAGGATCTACTCCAATTACTTCTTCACAATTATTGGCAAATTTGTAAGTCCAATATCCATCACCTGAACCTACGTCAAGAAGGGAATCTTGATAATTTAAATTTAAATATTTCAAAATAAATTTAAACTCATCTTTTCTATTTAATGATATCACACTTCTTAACATTCTATTCAACTTACTTAAAAAATAAAAATTCATATAATTCAATTCTATAACCCTTCAATATATGGTTTTTCATTATTACTAATACTTTTAATCTGTTTTTGCCAGTCATTTATAATATTTTTCCAATTAAATTGTTCAAGAGCTAATTTGCGACAGTTTATACTCATTTCACTTCTTAAACTTTTATCATTTGCTAATAATGAAATTTTTTGTGCCAAATCAGCAGGATTTTCTGGTTGCACTGCTATCCCAGAGTTATATTTTGTGAGTATTTGTAGTGTCTCACCATATCCGGCGTATAATACTGGCACTCCACATGAAATTGGAGGTATTGCTTTTGATAATCTCATGTATTTAGCAATTGGTACATTTCTGAGTGTAACTATGCTAGCATAGGTTATCGACATTAATTTAGCCATTTCGTGATATGGGCTCTGGAAAAAATATATATTATTAAGTTCCAATTCCTTTGCCAGATGTTTTAGTTTTTCTCTTTCAGAACCCCTACCTATCATTAAAATAGCAATGTCAGGATGATCTACTAATAACTTTGCAGAATGAATAATGGTTTCAAGTCCTTGGTAAGATGAGTGGGTACCAACATAAGAAAAAATGATTTTACCTTCTAAACCAAATTTCTTAATTAAAAAATTATCTTTTTCCATTGGCTTCAAAAAACCTGTATCTGCTCCATTTGGAAGAAAGGTAATTTTATTTATATCAATATCCCTTTGATCTGAGAAATATCTCATAAAACTATGAGTAACTGTTGTAACAGAAAAAGATTTCTTCATTAAATATTTTTCTAACCACTTTGCTAGTGAGATTATTCTACTACTCTTTACCCATTTTTTTTCGTCAGCATACTCAATTTGTAAATCTGGAGTATTATAAATGTAAGGAGTACCTTTTATTATCTTTAATAACAAAGCAGGAAATGCAAGTATTATGGGTTGTGCTTCAACAAAAACCATATCTACTTTTTTTGAAGAGAACAGTAGGAATAGAGAAGTAAAAGTAAAAGTAAAATAACTTAACAACCGTCTTAATGGTTTTCTTCCTGCCACGGGATAATGAAATATTCTTCTTATGGGTATTTCATCGATTTTTTCTTTAAAATAAAATTTTTTCTTGTAATTTTTGTGGATTATTCCATCCGGGTAGTTAGGCATACAAGTAATTACTTCAATTTCTAATCCTTGCGATATTAACTCCTTACACATTTCTCGTAATCTAAATTGAGGTGCTCCCATTTCAGGCATAAAATATTGAGTTAAAATCAATATTTTTTTAAATGGAAATTTGTCAGACATTTAGATATTTTCTATTTTTGATAAGTCAATAATTTTAAAATCATCATTTAAATTATTGCAAAATTCAAAATAAATAGGATCATCATTTGAAATAATAATGTATTTCGAAAAATTAGAAATATTTTTAATATTCTTTGTAATCAATTGTCCATAATTCGGAATCATTTCCATTAAATAGTATTTATTAGCTCCAAAAATACCATCTGTATTTAAATAACTATCATAAATTAAAATATCAAATCCGTTTTCAATCATCAAGTGAATTAGTCTAATTGTTGGAGATTCTCTTAAATCATCGGTCCCAGACTTAAAACTTAAACCCATAATTCCAAACTTTTTAACATCCTTTTCTTTCAACCTATTTATTATAAACGCGATATGCTCATCATTACTCTTCAAGGTGCCTTCCAAAAGAGGCAGCGAAAGATTGTTTTCGCTTCCGAAATTGTTTATGGCCCTTAAATCTTTTGGTAAACATGAACCTCCAAAAGCAAATCCTGGCTTAAGGTATGTTTTTGATATATTTAGCTTTCTATCCGCACACACGAGTTCCATGGTTTTAATTGGATCAATATTTAATTTTAAACAAATCCTGCCTATTTCATTGGCAAAGCTAATTTTTGTTGCATGAAATGCATTATTTACCATTTTTAAAATTTCCGCCTCTTTTAGCGAAACGTGATAGATATCACTATTAATATTTTCATAAATAAGTCCAGCATTTTTAGATGAATATGAATTTATTGCTCCAATTACAGTGTATGGAGGATTAAAAAAGTCAAAAATTGCTGTTGATTCCCTCAAAAACTCGGGGTTCATAACAATTCCAAAATCTTTACCAGCAATTTTACCAGATGAATCTTCTAGAATATCTACAACAGTTGACTCCACTGTTCCTGGGAAAACAGTGCTTCGGACCAAAACATTATGAAAACTGTGACTTTTCTTAATTAGTACTCCAATTTCAACACAAACCTGTTTTAAAAATGATAAGTTCTGTGAGCCATTATCTAAACTTGGAGTACCAACACATATGATTGAATAACCATATTTATCTATTTTTCTTGGAGGAGTTAAAGAAGCAGAAAATTTATTATTTTTAATTGCATCAAAAATTAATTCCTCCAGCTCTGGTTCTTCAATTGGACAAATTTTCTTTTTAAATAAATCAACTTTCTCTTGGCTAGTATCAATACCATATACATTATATCCCATCTTAGATAAACAAGCTGATGTAACACTTCCAACGTACCCTAATCCCCAAACTAGAATATTATGTTTTATATTATTTTTCAAAGAATTTTATTTTTTTAATTTTATTTATAATGAAGATATATATACAACAAAATGTAGCTGAAGATAATTTAAGAACTATAATTAAGAGTTTTAAATTATAATTGCGATAGGTTTAGAAAATAAAAAAGAAAATATTATACACTATTTCAAAATTTCTGTGTATATATTATTAATTTTTTCTGCCATTATATCTGTTGAAATATTATTCTTAACATATTTAAAACCTCCATTAATTCTTTCATTTTTTGATAATACTTTTTTTGTATAATCAAATAGTAATGGAACTCTTTGACTCTTTTTATTTACCAAAAAACATTCCTTAAAATGTCTAATGTGTGCCCTAACATCTCCCACATCAAAAGAAACAATAGGTAATTCGCAAGCAATTGCCTCTTTTACAACGTTTGGAGATCCCTCATGCAGTGAAGTAAGAACCAAGCAATCTGCACTGTTCATATATAATGATACTTCATAATCTTTTTTACCATTAACTATCAAAAGCTCTACATCAAAACCAGAATTTAAAGATTGTAAGTTTGAACAGAGTTCCTTAATTATATGAAATTGCTTTATCTTATTTTTCGGATTACCAACAAATAAAATGTATTTTTTATCTAAAGAAAGCGAAAGTTTATCTCTCGCTAAATTTTTGTCAATAGGTTTAAATATTTTTATATTAACTCCGCTGGGAATAATCGAGTAATTATTATTTTTTATATATTTTTTAAGTGAACTTGATACTAAAATCACTTTGTCACATTTATTTGCTACAAATCTAGATAACCTAGTTAAAACAAAATTTTTTAAAAAAAATATTGTTTTAGTGCCAGTCAAGTCACTTCCACCAAATGTTACAATAGATTTTGTATCCTTAAAAAAAATTGCTAATACGCCACATTGTCCGAACCTAGCATGCAGGATATCGTACTTTTTTGTTTTAATTAACCTATATATCTTGTATAGATGATTAGCATAATTAACCATGCTCCATCCTCCTGAGTAGGCATATAAATCTATATCAAGACCAAGATCTCTTAACGCATTATATTCCTTTTTTACAAAGGGAGCAGATCCAGAGGAATGGGTATAATGACTAGAAATAAACAATATTTTCATTTTTAATTAATCAATAAATATATTTTTATAATCTGTATTATTTGATAACAAATGGTGCATAATATTTTTTTTGTATACTTAGCTTATTTTAGAATAATACTTTCATTGAACTTTAGTGTAAATGTGTTTTAATTAAAATTATAATTATGAATAAAGTGAAGGGAATTCCCATCATTATTATAATCATTGTAATTGAAACGAAAACCTATTGAGCATTTTTGATTATAATACCAAAAAAGTTTAAGTAAAAAATAGTTTTTATTTACAGAATCCCCACTCGGGAATTTGGTTTTGTACGTATTTTCATATGGTTTATATGGATCAAAAAGAATTGAATTACTTCCAATTTCTAAAAACCCTGAGGACAACTTCATGTTAAAATTATCATGTTTTCCTAAAATAATTCCAAATCGTAAATCTCTACTGTCGCTTCCAGCTTCCCATCCTAGAGGTAAGCCTCTATGAACAAAATTATTAAACCCATAATAAATATTATTTTCTTCATTCCTTATCGCCTCATGTCTAAATGTATGAGTACCAACATTGACTAATTGAAAAAAATAAGAGTAGAAATCATATTTAGTATTTTTTACATTATAAACAAATTTGGCAGAAGTAGCGTCTAAATTAATTTTACCCAATTCTCTTTCAGATTCATCTAATACATATTCATCAAGTAGATAATTAAAAGATAATTTAATATTCGATTTGATAAAATATTCTAGAGATAATTGCCAAACAGCATTACCACTACCAGTACCATTAATGTTTTGTCTTTCATTCAATTCAATCTCTAAATGTGAAGAAATGGGATTTAAATAGGATATATCAAGTGGTCTATTATTTCCACTATAAATAATTATTTCAGATAAACTAATTAGAAAATTTTTTTGATTAGTATACTCAATACCTTTACCAACTAAATAACGATTATGGTCTTTAAATCTCTCCAAAAAACCATGAAAATATCTTAATCTTAAATTTTTCAAATTAATTCCAAATAAGAAATGGTCATAAGATACAGAATTATTGCTTATCACTAATTGAATGTCATTACCTGCTCCCCAGCTTTGACGACCACGTCCAACTTGTAAAATAAATGAATCATTAGAAAATCCAAAACCAGATAAGTCAGTCTCGCCAGAGTTAAAACCAATCCTTCTTATATCACGTGGTAATCCAGAGTACCGATGGAAAAGTTTAACATCTGAAACCAATCTTGGGTTAAAGTAAAAATAGAAATTATTTTTAAAATGATATGAGGTATATAACCGAAAACTATGCGCATATCCTTTATTATCAGTATTTATAAACTCTAGTCCACCAATTAACTTAAATCTGGATGAGTCATTTGATTCATCATTAAAAAAATCATTATATGCTAATGGACCAAATGTAGAAATCTTACTAAAATTTTTGTAATAATTTTGATAATAATATTGCTGAGAATAAATAAAATCTTCAATTACAATTGGCTGACTTTTCAAAGTTTGTAACATACATGTAATGATAAAAATTAATTTTTTCATAATTTATAATCAGATTTTCTTGTTATCATTTAAAAATAAATCAAAAATATTTTTATGATTTTCAACCATTTTTTCTATTGAAAAATTTTTCCTCACATGTATGTAAGCTTTTTCAGCCATGGTATTGATCTCGTATTTATTATCCCTTGCAAAATTCAATTTATCGTATAGATCATCAGGGTTATTTGGGTCAAATAAATAGCCATATTTACCATTAACCAACAATTCAGGATTTCCGCCTACATTAGATATAATAACTGGACATTTTCTCGACATAGCTTCAAGGACAACATTAGGTAGCCCCTCCGCCTTAGAGGGCAGACAGAGTATATTAAACTGATCTATGAATGAATTAGGATTATTTGTAAACCTATGTAACTCTACATATTTATCTAGATTATGTTTACCAATTAATTTTAAAATATTTTTTCGCTCTTGCCCCTCACCAACAATTACTAATTTGATATTATTATTTTTGATACTCATTTTTGAAAAAACATGAAATAGCATATCAACATTTTTATTTTTATCTATTCTGCCTAGATATCCGATAACGAATGTTTTTTCTATTTTAGAATTGATCTCTACATTCGATAATTCTACACCATTATTAATTTTATAGAATTTTAATTTTTTACCTCTATTAGCTGTTTTTTTTTGAATTAGATTATTAGCTATGGAACTATTTGATATGAAAACATCAGGCCATAAAAAAGCTAACTTTAATAATGGGCCTAGTTTAAAGCTATTCAATCTATCATTACTTGGCAAAAACCTAATCCAAGAAATATTGGTCGTTAGCATTTTATATGTTGCAAAATAACATATAACATTCAAATAAAAATTGCAGGAGAAGACAATTTGAGGTTTCTCTTTTTTGAGAAAATTACGTAAAAAAAAAGTCTTTTTTAGCGCAGAACCGCTGTTGATATCCACGAGCCTAATACACTTAAGTCTTTTAAAATCATTATATATAGTTTTATGTGAATGTTTATTAAAAAGAACTACAATCAATTGATATTGCCCTAAAACATTAAGTCCTTTTAGCAGTTGGAATAACTGCTTTTCCGTTCCACCCACTCCAAGATTACCGATTATAAATGTTATTTTATTATTCACAATAGGTTAATTAAAACATAATTACATTGAACACTAAATAATGCATAATTAATTATACATCTATAGAATCATCTTTAAAGTTTTTTAAATTATAAAAGACTTTTTTAAAGTGATATGGCTTTAAAGATAATAATTGACTAAACAAATTTTTTCTGAATATAAAACTAATGACCTTTAGAACTACATCTTGATATATTCTGTAAATCCTCCAAAAAAGCTTATAATTTTTGTATTTTACCTTCTTATTTATTTTTATCATTAAATTATTTAAATATTTTCCATTTACTGTGTTAACTAAATATTCCCCATCTCGCTCATAAAAACCATACTTAACATCATTTAATACCTTTTTAAATAATCCAATTTCTAAACACAATCCTATATCATACATTTTATTAGGATTTGAATTTTTAATTTCACCATTTAAGGGGGTTTGAAAAGCATTACCTAATCCATAGCATATAAAACCTCCTTTATATCTATCTAAACTTTGAAAGACATGTGCATGACTCCAAAGCACAATATCTGCACCCTTATCTACTAACTGTTTAGAAATTTGCATCCCTTTTGGCGATGGATAATGACTGCCTTGCACACCCCCATGAATTAATGCTATTAGTAATTTATCATTATAAAGGTCTATTTTATCCCACCATGACTGGCTCTCTAATCTAGATACTTGCCCGCCAGATGGAATTGGTGGTCTTGGATGGCAACCATGATGTGCAGCGGAAACTATACTTATTTCCGTACCATTCATTGTAATATTTAAAGATTTTTCTGAATCTTCTTGTGATTTTCCTGCACCTAACCACAAAAACCCTTTATCATCTAGATAATCAGTCATTTTTTTAAAACCTTCATAGCCTGCGTCAAATGCATGATTATTAGCTAAATTTATTATCGTATTCTTTGCTCTAGGAAGAATGTCGATAATATTTTCCCCATTTATCACTCTCGGTTCCCAATCTTTTAAATTTGAACCAGGAAAAGTTCCATCAAAAGTAATGAGAAGTATATCCAGGTTTGAGACCCATTCAATTACAGATTTACTCCATGGATTTATTTTATTTTTTGAAAAAAATTTTTCAGCATAATGATTACATACTATGTCTCCAATTGCTCCGATTTTGACGTCGGAATTGTTATTTTTTGTTAGTTTAATAAAATTAAAAATTTTCATAATTTTTTTATAAAAAGAGGATGATTTTTTGAGATTTTTTCATTGTTGTATATGACCCAAACAGCCTTACCAGATTTTGGTTTGGGGACGTCAGTAACTTGAATGATTGAAAAGGTAATTTTTTCACCTAATATTTTGTTAATAGAACTCTTAAGATAAGGTATGTCAAGAAAATCATTATTTGTTGATAGTGATAAATATACTTCAATATGTCTTCCGTCTATAACATTTATGCAAGATTGTATAATGCTTCTATATGGCCTTAATAATACAGACCAATATGAAGGTGCAATTTTATTACCATTTGCAAGCACTAAAGCATTAGACAACCTGCCTGTAACTTCTTTTAAAACATTGTTATGCCTACCACATATACATTTTTGCTTGGAAATAACACCAATATCACCGACTTCATATCTTATTAAAGGCATCGTAAAATTATCTAAATCAGTTACAACCAATCTTCCAGGTTCATCATAAACGACTTGATCATTTTCATCTAGTGCCTCTACATGAACATGCTCATCAACTATATGCATATTTCTTCCTTTTCTACATTCAAAAGCAACACTATTAATTTCACCGAATCCATATTGGTTTGTCACTGCAACATTGAAAACCTTTTCAATAAATATTTTCATTTCATTAGTTAATTTTTCACTAGTACAGCTAATCAACCTCAGATTATCTGGTATTTCCAATTTTTGATTATAAATGAATTGAGCAAATAAATATACTGAATTAGCATAACCTCTTAAAATGTATGGATTATATGCATGAAAACTTTTGTAGTGTTCCAATAAAATATTATCGTTTAACATAAATGTGTTTAAGTATAATTTTTTTGTAAGTAGCCTATGTATATCAGTTTTAATCTTGCCAAACTTTCCTATATCTGAACTAAATTGTCTACCCCATAAAACGACGGTTTTTTGACCTATTTCACACCCCCACCAGTTAAAGTACCTCATAATTGCCGCTGTGCTATGACTTCTAGAATTTCGATCCATTAATACTTTAACAGGATCGCCTGTGGTTCCACCTGAAAAAGCCTTTTCATATTGCATATTCATGATATTTTTATGTATCAAGTCATCATAAGAATTTTTTAAATGATTTTTTGTTAAAATTGGTATCTTTTCCAATTCACTTAGGGAACTAATTTTAAATTGATTTAGATCATTTAATTTCCAATGTTTTTTATAAAATTGATTATTTTTAAAAATACTATTAAATAAAATATTTAGCTTTTTTATTTTATTTTCATTTATATCTTTAATACTCATTAAATCAGATTTTTTATATTTATTATAAAGATTTAGAGCATTAGTTCCTCTTAAATGCTCAACTAACTTTACAATGAGGCTATCATTCTTGGGCAAAGCCATAGTTATGATATTATATATTTTAGCCTTTATCAATTAATTGCCTACGGTCTTTAGTCTAGGTTTACTAAAACAAGAATAAGATATTATGTACCCAAAACAGATTGAATAAATTTTCAAATACATGTTATGTGTGAAAAAACATAATAAAAGTGAATAAATAAAAAAAGCTGCAGCAATGTTTGAATTTAAATTATCTTTTAAGTGAATGTTAAAAATTAGTTGGTATGTCTTGCCAAATATAATTAACCATATCAATAAGCAAATTAAACCCCAGTGAAAATATATTTGGGCAAAAATGTTATGTGCACCGAAAACGCCTCTCCATGTAGAAAAAAGACTTCTTTTGCCCCAATCACCCCAATAATTACCTTCCCCGACTCCAAAAGGAAATGCATCCCAAAAATGAAAACTAAAAGAGTCAATCAACCTAACTCTAGAATCTCTAACTTCATAAAAATTATCTACAGCATTTAAAATATCTAATGTACCATAAAATCTTGAAAATACAATATCTGGTACGAAATTAATTATTATGGCTGAAAAAATTATTAAAAGGAAAATAGTTTTTTTAAGCTTTTTAAATTTAAATAGTACAAATAAAACAGTTAGAAATACAATTAATACCCCTGACCTAGACATAGGTAAAAAAAGAGTAAATAGACATATTAATGAAACAATGTAAAGGAACATCTTTTTATATTTAGCTTTGGTATTTATTCCTGCAATTAAAGTTATTATACCAGATAATCCTATGTAATTTGAAATTCTATTGAGATTTTCTTGAACAAAATTTGATGTATCCATAACATTTAATCGAAAATCAGTAGCCTCAAAAAATGAATAATTTGAACCTGCAGTACTTAGAGATTTAAAAAGACCCGTATAA
>CEUR01000113.1_pt1 | contig 18882 bp, 17 predicted proteins | sample 356411 | NCBI WGS metagenome assembly CEUR01 (sample SAMEA2622715, study PRJEB7988) | marine metagenome | biome: marine biome (ENVO:00000447); feature: surface water layer (ENVO:00002042); material: "saline water (ENVO:00002010), including plankton (ENVO:xxxxxxxx)" | depth 5 m
ACGTAATAACATATGTTGTTATTTACATATACTACGTAATAACATATACTACGTATTCGGGTATTTATTATGTTGTGATAGTTACCATTTATTTTTCAAGACTAAAGAACTTAAAACGGGATGTTTAAATAGTGTCAAATCGCCATTATATTTTCTATTAAATGCAATATTTTCACTCATATCTTTTTTATGTTTGCAGTGTTCATGCAAATGATATTTATATTCTTTTTTATAAAATAAACAGTTATAGTATTTTTTCATGTATAAAGACATTTTGTGGTAATTATGATACAGTGTTTTTTTTCTTTTATCGTGATATAAATGTAGCAATTTGTTCGCTATTTTAAATATGGTATACTTTTTATTTAAGACCACCACATCAAAGCACCTATCTTCCAAACCATAGCAATTAAATTCTTCATATCCTCCTGTTTCCATTAAAACTTTTTTGTCAAATAATACTATTCCACCTGTTATTGTTCCTAAAAAAGGCGTATTTCTCTCCGGCATAGTTTTAGTTTCCAAGTATGCAGTTTTTTCTTCCAACGTTGTAAATAATAAACGTCTGTGGTATGGCTTAATAATATCATACTGTTTAGATTTTTCTAACATGCTCATAATATGTTCCAGATCTAATGAAATATCTATATCCGCATACATAATTTTATCACTATTACAAACATATCGCCATAAATTTCTACAATAACCTATGTTAAAATGGAATGGATTTTTAACAAAAATATAATTAATATCACTGGATTCTATTATATTGTCTATAACAGGTTCGTTCGTTTTTTCAGTATGACATACACATAATTGCATGTTTGGTAACGATGTTTTCATCATATCCAAATACTTGTTTCGCACATAATCAAAATTTTGTTTTGTATGATGACAGGTATTTTCTAATGATACAGATAATACAGTTGATAGTGCATAATATGAATGATTAAAGTAATTTAATGTGTAAAACTCAGAAAACTCCTGTATAAGTTCACCATTTAATATACATAGATGCGTATCGATGGTTTTATATATTCGAAAAACATCGTTGCATTTTAATTCGATATTGATTACTCTATTTATTACGATATTCTCTGGTCCTTTTGCAATTATTTGATAGATAAGTTTTTTATTAGAAATATTTATTAGCTGATAATCATTGTTCATATGATATACTTAAATATAAATGATGATATAAAAAAACGTATCATTAGACTCTTATATATGGTTGATTTTTATTAAATGTGTATTAGATAATATTTGCATTAGACACAAATTATGGTATATAACTATGTTGTATAACTATGTTGTATAACTATGTTGTATAAATTTGTGGAAAAGTATTATACGAATTTGGTTTTGGTGGTGATATGAGGGTTGTATATAACATAAATGACTATGTTAAAAACTTTAATAATTCTTCACCAAAAATGCGATGATATTATTAAAAATATTCTTTATATAGAATAAATGAGTCCTACACAAAATACAAATCCATCTATGTTGGATTTACAAGGTGCAATATCTGATGTAGAGCAACTTATCATGGCCTACCAACAAACACATGCATCATATGTGACTGATTTGGAGGCTGGATTACATACTAAAAGTAGCGAAAGTCTATCAAAATTAAAAACACTAAATGACAAAATTAAAGAAAAAATAACATATATACAAACAACTTCAGCAGATATTAAAAATAAAAATTCCTTGTATAAAAACAGTATTACCACCACCGATGCAGAATTAGATGCAATTCTAGATGATATCAAAAATAAAAATACTGTATTAAAAAATCTGCAAAAACAACAAGCTTTTCAACATAAAGAAATCGAAACCACTCGTTTATTAGCGGACAGTAATTATTATCATTTAGTCGCTTTTTTCATTATTTATTCGGTAATCGCATATTTTTTAATAAAAACATTTGCCACGGAATCATCTGGAAGTGCAGAAACAATCATTCTTATTTTAGGTATTTCTATCTTTATTTATTATTTTATTGAACACACATTTTAATATTTAAAAATTATTATTGTATATATATAATGCTCGGTGAATTACTACAATCTTTATGGGGATCGTTGCACAGCAATACAAAAACTAAAAAATCTAAAGATTTGCAAGAGATACATGATGGTTCATTTCATAGCGCGGGTCTTCCGCAAGGAGAAGCCTATCTTGGATATAGAGATAATAAGCTTGTTCGTGGTGAACATCACATTAAAATGCTAACTGATGATATGAAATCCGAAGATTAACTAGTTCTTATTTACATTTAGGATAATTTATGATATGTAAATCCAATTTATAATGATATCTAAAAATAAATATTATTATAATATATATTATGACAATAACTGGAAATGAAGGCACAACTGTATTAGATAATATTAAACTGCTTCAAGATATGGAAAAGGGGGTACAAGATAAATTAGATGCGGCAGTTACACTAAACAAAACTGCTCCGACTCCAGAACTTCAAACTAAAATAGATGATTTGGTCGGACAAATTAACAAACTTTCTGCCATACGCACAAATCTGTATAAAACCATTCCAGCGACATATAATCAACAAATGTATGATTCCACACAAGAGTATAATACATTGCTTGAAAAGCGCGCCATGATTGATTTAGCAGAAAAAAATTTAAATCAACTTAAGCGAAATACAAATAGTGGCAGAAGTAATGTAGGAAATAAAATGCGCATGGTTGAAATAAATACATATTATAGCAAAAAATATAAGGCATATGCCACAGTAGTTTACTTGATGATTATTTTAACTTTACCTATTCTTGTTTTATCTATATTGCGAAAACGCTCACTCATACCCAATATGATTGCCGATTTGTTAATCGCTATTATTCTTGTTATTGGAGGTTATTTTGTCATACGAAAACTATATGATATCATGTGGAGAGATAATATGAATTTCGACGAATATAATTGGTGGTATACTATTGATGCAAACGACCCCACAGTGTATCAATACAATAAATCACAGTGGGAAAACACACAATTTGGAGATGCCCTTCGTGATAAAACAACAGATGCTATAAAGGGTTTAGGAATGGGTTGTTATGGTGAAGGATGCTGTTCTTCACAAACAGTGTATAATGAAACACTTGGTCAATGCGTTGTTCCTGGTCAAACTGGCGTAGAGAATTTTGAAAATAGAAAATTAAACTATGTGCTTACAGAACCTATTACATGCCCATGGGAAAATGATAATGTTGAAGCGATCCCATATAATAAAGCGGAAAGCTTTTCAACCGCAAGATAATATTTTCTTTACATAAACTAGCTAGAATATAGAATATATAATAATTAATAATAAAATTATTATATATATGACCGGTTCTTCTCAACAGACACCCGAAGAAGCTATGGCAGCTGATGTAAGAAAAGCCGAAGCTGAAAAAAATACAAACCTCCAAAAACACAATGCTTATATGCAAGAATTAAGAACAATTTCTTCCAGCTATAATGCCGAGTTGCTATATTCAAAGCGCATGACAGAATTACAAACGAAATTACAGGAAGAAAATAAACAACTGCAAATAGATATTGATAATATAATTGGTCCCACGCGCACAGATGATAGAAGAATGGTGTATGAGACACGCGAATCAAAACACTTATTATGGATACGCAAAATTTTTATATTAATATATTATTTGATTTTACTTATTTATCTTTTTACAAGTCGTTTTTTTACTGACCAAAAGTATTTAAAATGGAAAACGTGGTTGTATCTCATATTATACCTACTATATCCTTTTTTGATAGACTTTCTCTCTAGGAATCTTATCAACCTCTACCAAAAGATAAACTATATAGTGAGCAACAAAATACCTAGGAATGTTTATATATAATTATTTTACACGTATTGAATAAACTTTATGTAAAACAAACTTTATGTTTATTTAATGTAAATAAAAAATGTCAGGTTACAACAAATTTTTTTATATTACCATGTATGGTTTGATAATTGCTATATAAAAGCCATATATTGCACGATAATATATAAAAAGTTTAATAGGCACTATTTTTTATAATTCTTCGGCGCAATTTTTCTAGAAGGACAATTATAATTGTCCTTTTACGAATTTTGGAAAATAGAATTGAAAAAAAACGTGTCATTAACGCCTCTTACCATAATGCTCTAAATCCAAATATTTTAATTCTAAAATTGTTATCATAACTTTTTTTAGATAATTTCGGCAAATTTTCGACCTAAAAAATGTGAAACAAATGTGAAACAAAAAAAAACCGTTTTTATGTCCAAAAAAACAATAAGACGTTTATGTAATGAATAATGATTTGCAAAATCGAAAATAAACATATGATTTTATTAGCATAATTCGAAAACGGTTTTTTTGAAACAAAAACGGTTTTTTTGAAACAAAAAAAAACCGACCATACATGGTATAAAATTATGTTACACTATCAAAATGTTATTACGTTAATTACGATCTTTCTGGTGATATTTAGCAATATAAATATACTATTTGTTGGCGTTTAGATATATATATATATATATATATAATACAATGCAACGTGCCCATCGTTTTTATTGTAAAACATGTAATTATGGAACAAATCACAAAAATAATTTTGCTCAACATTTATCCACAAAAAAACATGCCATGAATTATGAAAAAAAAATATTACCAGATGCTGATACGTCGTTTACATGTAAAACATGCCATGAGACATTTGCATGTAGATCTAGTTTATGGCGACACAAAAAAAATTTATTGTGTAAGAATGCAGAATCAAAAGAAATGGTTGCTATCACAGAATCTGGGGCAAATGTAGATGCGGAAAAAATGAATGCAATCTTAGTAGATTGTTTAACTACAATAACAAAACAATCCAATACCATTAAAGAACAGTCAACAGCTCTGAGAGAACAAAACAAAATACTTTCTGAACAAAATGAAACATTAAAAAAGATGGTCCCCAAAATAGGCAATCAAACAAATAATTTCAATTTACAGGTTTACTTAAACGAAACTTGTAAAGATGCAATCAGTTTACCTGAATTTATTAAAGGTATAACAGTGCAATTACATGATTTGATTCAGGCACGTAAAACAAATCTTTTGCTAAGCACAAAAGAGGTGTTTTTAAAAAATTTAAAAGAAACAGAATGTGTGCATCGCCCAATACAATGCACCGATGTAAAAAGAAACACCATGTATATCAAAGAAGAAGGAGCATGGAATAAAGATGTGGGTAATAAAAAATTAAAAACAGCCATGACAAAGCTATCACATAAATATGTTTCTGTTGTAAAAGATTGGCAAGATACCAACGCAGAACATATGACTACAGATAACGGACAAGTGGAATATGTTAAGGTAGTGCAAAGCGCAACCCAAGATATTTTACATGAAACAAAAGGTATACAAAAAGCCGTAAAGGATATCGCGCGCGCAGCAGATGTTCAAATAAATGCATCAAATCATATATCATAAGATAACAAAAATTTTGATATCTTAACGTAACCATGCCGGTATTGTATACCATTCTTCACGCATCCATGCTGGTCGCCATTCCCACACTGTACTAAGCGTCCAAATACAACTTACAAGTATTATGGCATTTTGCCAGTTAAATAATGTAAGTGAATCAGCATCATAAATAGTAGTGTTGTTTTTAAATACAACACGAACAAGATACCATAATAATAAAATCATAAATGACAACCATACATAAAAATGCATTTGATTTGAAGTTGCAAATAATCCAGAACTTTCTTCTTTTGCATCTAAAGTTGCGTCAAAACCTTCTATAGTATTTGTTTGTTTTGGTCTAGAATACCCCAGTAAATCTGGTGCACAGGCAGTTCGACCTTGTATTCTATTTGCATTTAAATATTTATATTCTAAACCCTGTTCTAGACCCATTTCAATGGTTTGTAAACCGTCAAGTATATCTAACATAAATTTATATACATTTATGTTAGATAATCTATTTATAATTCTTTATTAAAATTCAATGTTTTAATAAATTCAATGTTTATTGAACCATATTAGTGATTACAATTATAATAACGATACATATTGCTAAAATAGGCATATGTTTGCTGTTTATTTTGACTTTTGTAATATCAATTGTAGTATCTCCATTATATACCCGATAAATAAGGTATATCATGACCGCCATGCTTAAACAGCAAAGGATCACTGTCTTTGGTGTTGCTATTTGTTGAGAATTAAAACTCGAAGCGTCTTGACTTAATCTTCGCGATGAAAACCCTTCTGTAATACCACAAGTTTTGGCGCAGAAAGATTTCGACCACTCTTTTTTGCTAGTGCACCATCCCTTAGCGCGGTAGATGGGGCACATATTACCAATCAACGGATGGTCTTTCAATTGGGCTGTTGTTTTACATATAGGAGCTAAGTCTTTTCTTCCAGCACCAGGCCCAGTAGTTTTATTCCAATGTAATTTTACACCTGCACCTGTTGCACTGACTTTACCACGATAACTACAACCTTTTGGTATGGAACTTATCGTGCCAATCCAAGGATCAGAAGTATTTAAACCTAACTCAGTGGCAGCTTTTTTACACTCTTCCCACGTTGTAATTTCTTTACCTGCTGGACAGCCAACATCACCATCTCGCAGTAACTGATATTTTTTTGTTTGTGCAGGTTCAGGAGTAGGTGCAGGTTCAGGAGCAGGTGCAGGAGCCGGTGCAGGTTCAGGAGCCGGTGCAGGTTCAGGAGCCGGTGCAGGTTCAGGAGCCGGCGCAGGTTCAGGAGCTGGCGCAGGTTGAGATACTGCAGCAGGAGCAGGTTGAGGCGTCGGTGAGGGTTGTGGAATTATTACAGGAGCCTGTTTAGACTGTAAAGCCTGATTTAGAGCATTACCTAGATATTCCAATGTTTTATTGGTGGCAGTTGTTGCATCCTTCCACGCATTATTTGTCACATCAGCACCGCGAGCATAAGCAGAAGCATATGCCTCAGACTCTTGCTGTTCTAAAGCAGGATTTTCTAGTTCACCTCTTTCAAGTGGTCTTAAATTCACATATCCTTCTACTAAATCCTGGTCTTTTTTCTGTTTACATTCGTTAGATAACTGTTTATAAGAATGATTAACAAAAAATTCACCTTGTTCCAAACTAACAGGTTTATCTAAAGGTTCATTAATATTTGCCATGATTTTATATATATATATAATAATAATATAATAATATCATTATTATATGAATAATACCTCGCGTTTCAAATACTTTTGCACAACATTTTAAACTATACTTTATTGTTTTTTTTATACATAAATCCCATTCCTAATATTGTAAGAAACAATAACCAATTTCCTAAATAATATTGTTGATATATTAATTTTGAATCTACATACATCGCTTGTGCTCCTTCTTTGCGACCTTTGAGAGCAGACAATTTTTGTTTTAATTTTTTTTGCTGATTTTCTAATATAGTTATTATATTATTTACGCGTGAAGCACTATTAGATAATCCCATATTATTTACTTCCACGGAATTTTGTAATTTCAATAACTCAGCATTAATATTTGCTATCTTATCACGGCTTTCTGCATATAGTTTTGATGCAGTGCTTTCAGAACCATAATATTTGGATTTAGGATATAAATCCGTAAGTTCATTTAATGCAGCTTTATAACGTTGATCTAAATTTTGTAACAGTTGCTCATTTTGTGAATTTGTCATATATATATAATATATTATATGAGTATTATATATACAAGAGTATTAAATATAATGCAGCTAAAAGAAAATATAAAATAAGTGTAAATAGAATAAGTCTAAATAGAATAAGCTTGTATTTATTAATCCTCGCAGATTCTATAAAACGGGGCGGTAATAGCAGATTTACTCTTGCGCAAAATCTCGCAGATGTCACCAGGACGAATACCAATTGCCAAAGAGATGGGGCTAAATCGTGAAATACCTGGCATTTGTTCATTATTCTTAATATTGAATTTTTGGCGTATTTCAGCAGCTTCTTCAGTTGTCAACACCCGATGTGGAGGAACCAATTCATGATCCAAAATATTAAACTGTAAACGCTTAATGTTATATAAAGTGATAAGAATACCTTCTTGCTGCCAAATATGTTTCACAGTTTTAATAATTGGTTCATTTGGTTCATCTTTAACAATAATGATTAATTCATCTTTTTTTGTTAAAACTTCTTCTAGTTGAAACAAATCTTCAATATACTCATAAAGATTGTTATGACGAATGGCTTTTGCTAAATGATATTTTACATATACATTTTTTCCATCATCGTCCTTTTTTAATAGCATATCCATTTGTTTTGCCTGAAACATCGCGTTAACTTCTCCCATACTAGAACCAGAATAGTTTGACACATTATATCCCTGTTTTTCTAGCTGCAGTAAAATATTTTCTCTTGATTTGAAAATTTGTGAAAGCTGACTACTTTGAGACATAATATATATAGATATATTATGTTTTAACTTCTTTCAATTTTATACTCTCTAATATGTAGCGAACTAAAATTTATTTACGGAAATAGATTTTTTTTCTTCATCTTGGTTTTCTTCATCTTTATCTTTATCATTAATAGTAAATAATATACTTTCTGTGGCTTTTTTCTTTGCTTTTTCAATCATTTCATTTACATTATTTACAACCGTAGAAGCGTTTTTTTCAGGAAGCTCATCTTTTACAGAAGAATCATCTGCGAAAATATTTTCATCTTGTTTTTCAGATGCACCATCAATAGTTTGTGAGATTTTTTGAACTGCTTGATTTTCATCTATAGGCATTAATATTTGGTTCTGTGCTTGTGCTACTTGGGCTTGTGCTTGTGCTACTTGTGCTTGTGCTTCTTGTGCTTGTGCTACTTGAGCTTGTGCTACTTGGGCTTGTGCGAGAGCAACATCAGCCTGTGTTTTTGTGGTTTCTGCTTGTGTAATCGCTAAGTCTTTCCCTGCTTCTATTCTTGGCGAATTGCTTAATGGTGCACCGACAGGAGATCCTGATTTTAATTCAGGAGATTTATAATTTTTATAATACGAATCGTTAGTGTATACTTGATCTCCAACAGATTGCGGTGTAATTTCAGGTTGTTTTTCTGAAACCACAGTCTTCTTGGGATCTCTTTCTTTAACAATTTCTGGGACTGAAATGCTGTCTGGATCCATTCGTTGTGATACGGTATCTACTTCAGGACTAAACATCTCAATATCTTTCGGTGACTCTTGGCGCTGTATTTTATTGGCATGATCTAACAAATCTTTTGTGGTCATATCTTTGCCAAGCAATTTAACCACATTATTTGAAAATGACATGCTCGTTAATTGATCCACGTTATCATCTGTAATAATTCTCATTTGAATATTCATGGTCTGAAGTTCTTGTATCAGCAATTTAAATGCATAGGGAACGCGCAATACACTAAATGATCGTCCAAATTTACTAACATTATCGATTTGTAACTTGTTGTCTAGTGTTCCTTCGAAACGGATAGGTCCATCAGCATATGGACTTAAAAAGAGATTATAGCTATCATTGTATATTGCTATCATGCCTGTTTGATTGCACACCGCCATGAAATATTCGTCTCCGCGAATAAGCATAGATTCCTGTAAAAACTTTGTTGCTCCATGCCCCAATATTCCATCGCGCTCCATCTCTCCAACACGCAGACCACCATCATTTGCGCGTCCTTGCACAGTTTGTCTAGTTAATAATGTGCGAGGACCGCGCGCGCGATAATTAATTTTATCCTTTACCATATGTTTTAATCGCATATAGTATGTCGGTCCAAAGAAGATGTCCATTTTTAATTGTTCACCAGTAAGACCATTATATAATAATTGGTTACCTGTAGATTGCAATCCTACGCGGCGGAGCATGTCACCAAATTGTTTATGTTTTGGTCCTTTATTCATAAATGCAGTGCAATCACCAAAGCCACCATATATACTACATGCTTTTCCCATTAATGTTTCGACTAATTGGCCAATTGTCATTCTGGAAGGCAACGCATGAGGATTCACAATAATATCGGGGCGTATGCCATCATCTGTGAACGGCATATCAGCTTCGGGGACTAATAATCCAATTGTTCCTTTCTGTCCACATCTAGAACAGAATTTATCGCCGATATTAGGAATGCGCTCATGTCGTATGCGGACTTTAGCAATACGTTTCCCTTCTTCACCTTCAGTAATAAAAGTTTTGTCGACGTATCCAAGCTGTCCTTTCTTGGGAAAAACCGATGCATCAGTAGAAACTTCTGGTTCTTCTATGTTTGTTATGACTTTTCCGATCAAAACAGTTTTATCATCAACCAGTGTATTTTCTTTAACCATTCCTGCTTTATCGAGAACACCATAATCAAAACCAGGTTTTAGACCAATTACATTTTCGTCTTCTATATTTGCAAAACGACTATCAACCTGCGAATTACCAACTTTGGTTTGTTCCTCAAATGTTTCATACATATTGTAATATGTCGTTCTAAATAAGCCACGTTTTACGGAAGCCTCATTGATTAATATAGCGTCTTCGACATTATACCCATTATAACACATAATACCGACAATTACATTCTCTCCGTATGGATGTTGTTCATTATTAATTTTTTCTAAATATCTACTTTTAACTAATGGGATTTGCCCATTATTTAAAACAACACCCATCTTATCAATCCGCACCGGAAAGTTAGAGTGATACAATGAAACTGCTTGCTTCATTTGTCCACACGCAAATAAATCGCGTGGCAATTGATTATTTTCGGGAAACACCACTTGATTACCCATAACACCCAGTATCAAGGAGGGGTGTATTTCAATATGAGTGTATTTTTTGCGATTGATATTAGATAATTCTTGACCAAAATGTTCTGCAGATTGTGAAATAAGAGCAGATTCTTCTTCGGAAACATCGATATACTCTATGACGGCTTGCGTGGATTTTAGCATAGCAATATCATCAGCAGTGTATAAAGCATTAACTTTGCCATACGTATAACATTTTGCTATGGAGAAATTAGCATCTATTTTTTCAGCAAAACCAGTAATTAGTTGTTGCCATGTAAAACTGTCTGTTTGTATTTTTTCCAAGACAGGTTTTCTCTCATAACTCGGTGAATCTTGATCAATATAAAAGACTGGACGACACAATCGCCCTCCATCAGTATAAATATAAATAGTATTATTCGGAATATCCCAATTTATACTACTGTAAATTGGTAACAGAGCACTGCGACGGTATTGCTTTAACTTTTGTAAAAGGCTATCAGGTTTCCCTGTAGTTCCTACCCAATTACCATTAACTAATAATTTACATTCGTGTGCGATAGCAGATGGGCTGCTTTCTGTGAGTAATCTCATATTAGAATTACGACGCAACCATTTTATGATGGGGTATGATGAACAAGAACCGGTAATAAATGCTCCTAAACTCAAATGCTTATGCAAGCCGACATTTCCACCATCAGGTGTATCAACAGGATCTATAATTCCCCATTGTGAAGAATGCAGTAATAAGGGTCCCGTTATTTTAGCACTTGCGTCAATAGAAAGATTTACTTTACGTAGCTGTGACACTGCAGAATTATAACTGAGGCGATTCAAATCTTGCACAACACCTTCGCGTTTTGTGTGTGCTTCAGCACCCCAATTACCTTTGAATGCTTTACGAACGCCTTGTTCCAATATTCTTTCCGCGAAAAATTCATTGTAATTACCTTCAATCAAATCGATAAAGTTACCTTGGTATTTTGCTTGCTTGTAGTAGTATTCCTTGTCTATTTTTTGAAATATATTCTTGACTTGGAGAGAATAATACTCTTTAAACAACTCTCCTAATAAAATGCCGGGAGTTTCCACGCGTTTAAATCGAAAACTATCACGATCAGTAGATTTCACCACGTCTGTATGCACGCGCAACATTTCACGGACCATATGTCCTAAGAAATACGCTTTATTTTTAAAATTTGTGACACCAATATGTGGAAGAAAGTAATTAGAGAGAATTTCTAATGCGTGGGATACAGTCTTACCCTTAGTGAAGGTCGCAATATATTTCAGTGCGACTTCTTGATTAAAAAACTTATTGGCATCATGTATCGACGGCACAAACAAATCCATGTATGTCTTAAATTTTTCCATATCAAGTAAGCAATGTTCAATAATATCGCGATCAGACTCGACGCCCAAAGCTCGCATCATAATAAATAATGGAATCGGTTTACGAACATTGGGGACAATGACCACGATTTGATTATTAGATAAAGATGGTGTGGAAGCAACCATACGGACAGACATGGTGCGGGTCGGTTTAGAGGTGTCTTCTGAAACAGAACGAATATCAGCAGCAGCGCTATACAATTCGTTCAAATCTTTGCGAACGTAAAGCATATTATCTGCAAATTTTTCTTGTGATACAATGCATTTTTCTTTACCATCAATAATAAAATAACCACCATAATCGTTTTTGCATTCACCCATTTCGAAGCGAACACGAGCATTTAAATTATCTAAAATACAAAGATTTGATCTCAACATAATTGGAAATCTTCCTAAAAAGATTTTTTCCAATGTTAGGGTGTGTGTTGGCTTGTCTTCGTCAACGTCTTTTTCTTCGACATCTTTTTCTTCGAGTTCATTATTTATAAAAAATTCCACGTCGACATCATAATGAATCGTGATCGCATATGTCATGTTTCTTAATCGAGCTTCATTGGGATACATGTAATGTTTTCCACGTTCATCATAAATAATAGGCTTACCATAATATATTTTGTCGCCGTTTTTCCCTCCTAAATATAAATTACATCGTAATTTAAACTCGTTTGTTTTTGGATCTTGCATTTTCATAATTCGTATGGGATTTTTCTCTTTCATAATCCTGGAGATATCATGCTCCATAAAATTATTATAAGAGGATATCTGGTGCTGCACCAACCATTGAGGATTATCTTCAAAATATTTATCAATAATTTTTTGAATAAGTTGATCGTCCATTATATAATAAAGAGGGTTTTTTTTAGACCTATAAACTATATTAGTTTTTATAGTATAGTTTATAGTATAGTTTATAGTATAGTATTATTATAGTATTGTTTATAGTATTGTTTATAGTATCAAATATAAAAATATCTTTTAAGGTTAACATTTGTCATCTTTGCAATTTTTTTTCTCTTTTTTTTCTTTTTTATGCCCATAACCTTCTATAGTTTTTCCCTGCATGAGTATTAAACTTCCTAAAGCAAGAAGAAATAATACAAATGGCAACAACACCAAAAACCACGATACACGTGTGTAGCCCGTCTTGCAAATTGCGTTTAGGACAAAGACCCAAAAGACAGTGTATACTATATTTACCACAAATACCAGTGGCGTGCTGGGCACATCACATTCTAAATTACCCACACAGTATACATCAGTATTTCCTTTATTTTGAATAAGTAATACAATAATAGAGATCACGGAAATGACTAAATATACATATGCTGGAGTGCATAAATCTTTGATTGTTTTTGTGAGATTCATTTTATACTATATAAAAATAAAAAATTTCTGGTCGTATACAAAATATCTAGTCGTATACAAAATTCTAAGAACAGATAATTTTAAGATATATTAAAAGGTTGGTCTAAAGGAGACGCATTTAAAGAAGAAGGAGACTTACGACCATACCAGGTGTTCATCCCTTTCATTCCGGTATTCCATATCGTATATAATCCTTGTTGCAGTTCAGCACCCATAATTGGATCACGTCCACTGCCGCCTTGCATAGAAGTATTGCGCCGTTTTTTTCTAAATTTACTTCTGGATTTTCTTTTCGTAGATTTTCTCATGATTTTTGTATGGCGACTTTTATGTGTTTTGCTATGGCGTTTTGAAGCACTTTTGCGTCCATCTACATCATCTAATCTCCACCCACCATATTGCTTGGCTGTTAGTTTATAAGGACCAGGAAAAGGATCACACCCTCCCACAGCACCTCCGCATTTCGATAAAGGATATATATCAAGACATCCTCCTCCTCGCTGACGCTTTCTAGGCTTTATTCTACGCACCTTATTTCGTCTAGTTTTGACTCTAGAACGAGCACGACGATATTTTTTGCTCTGCATTATACTATAATAATATTATATTTATAAAAAATATTTTGGGAATATAAAATACTGTTAATATAATTTATATATTTATTACTCAATATCAACATGAGTTAACATGTGCCTACGACAACACATTTTATTTAAACCAAGAATATCTAGTGTCTCTCCTTCGGCCGTTTTATCGACAATATCTGCCGTTAGGTATTTTACTTTGTCTACATCTGCGCCAGCCGCAGATTTTTTACGACGCACCTCACGAGTAAAATAACGATATTTGTCTCCCAGGACAGTGCCACACGTAAAGCATTTTACTGGAATAATCATGTTTATATATTAATATATAATTAATATATAAATCAATTTTTAACAATATATTCTTGTTAAATTAATTTGTGGCCTGACAAATAACTTCACTCTATTTTTACTTTGTGATGTAAAATGGGCGATTATCTGTCCCACCAACACAAGAACCCTTATTCCACACACAACAATTCACCTTATCACAATTTTTTTTGCTAAATGTTTTGCATTGTGTATCTATAATCGCGGGGTTTTCTAAGTGAATATCACAGATGGCTTGAGGATTCTCGCTATCTGGAAATAAACCCGGAGTTTCGTCACTAAACATACCTTCCACCGTTACTATTTTACTGATCCTTTTCTCTCGCAGACCTCTTTCATCGCGCCAATATTGAAATATAATAACCATAAAGATCAACAAAACTACTATACCCATAATATGCATAGCGTATTGGCTAAAAAAATCCATTATATATTATATAGCTGATATTTTATAACCACTGGTTGTTTTCTTGCGAACATGTTGTTTTTTACTATCATGAAACATGTGATGACATTTCTCGCACACAGTCATGAGATTAGCCTTATGATTTTTATGAAAAGACTCTATGTAATTTAGTGTGTTGGCTTCGTTTTGATGCTGCAAATGGTGAACTTCTGTGCCCTTTTCGCCACAATTTTCACAATCACCCATAATTTTTTTGGCATTAAAATGACTGACTTTTTGACCTAAAATATTTTGTTGTGTGCCATTATATTTATTCCTTAAGTAATGTGCTCTCTTTAAAAAATCGTCCGGTAAATGCAGTGATTTACACACCTCGAGACCATACATACTCTCTCCTGGTCCGTCGCGCAGCTTTCTATCGTATATTAAGCTATCGTCTTCTGCGTCATATGTTACTGCCATATGTTTCATACATAATTTATCTAAAGCCTTGATTTCCTCGAAATGCTGTATTTCATGAAAATGCGTCGCAAATAAATGTGTTGACCCCGTGTCATGTAAATGTTCGAGACCAGCGGTAAAAATACTAAGAGCAGAATCGCTCTCTGTTCCCGAACACAGTTCATCGCCGAGGATAAGGCTGTTTTTATCGGCCATGCGTAAGATAGTTCGTAATTCGGTCATCTCTACGGCAAATGTGGAGAGACCTTTAAATATATTGTCATTCCCCAAAATTCTGGTATAAATAGAATGATATGGCGAGAAACAAAATGATTTGCATGGCACATACAAGCCTGCCTGTGCCATAATGACGGCAATGCCAATAGATTTAATAAGACTGGTTTTCCCCACAGCATTTGTGCCATATAACAACATACCATTATACATTTCCGTATATAGTGATTCTTGATCAACACTATCAGGTATTCCTAGACTAATATCATTAGTAACATATAATTCGTTATTTTGAATATGTTCAATAAGAGGATGACGAATACCCTCTGCTGCAAAAAAAGATTTATCGGCAGAGATAATATTCGGTTTATTGTAATTATATTTATTGGCAATATAACATTTCGCTTGTAAGATATCGACTGCAGATGTAAATTGAATAATGTTTCTAAGCTCATCGTGAAATTGCGTAAACTCACTAATAAATTGATTAAAAAATGCCGTAATTTCAACGACTAAATTACGTTCGGCCTCTTGTGTTTTAAAAGCCAATTCTTTTATCATTTTATTAGATATTCCCACGTCTTTTTTATTGCTTCCAATAGTAGAATAATCCAAATTGTCATATGAAAAATCAAACTCGTAATCTGTGCCATCATGGTCGTTATAATGCAGTGTAACTGTTGCATTACTATTAGCATTACCAGTTTTTGCTAAAGATTTTATGGCTTCTTTAAGTCGCGTAATTCTAAGTTTTGTGCCCATTAGAATGGGAGGGGATTTAGGTGTATCATGAATCTTTATAAAATTCGTGGCTTTTGTGGCCTCGGTGGTCGTGGGCGTGACTTGGATTACTTCATTTTGATTACCCGCCAAACATGACATCAGCGCATCTGTTGAAGCTTTTAATTTTGCTTTTGATTTAGCCTTCGTGTTTTTTTTAATTTTTTCCATACTAGCAACTCTTTCTGATAGCCAAGCTCGAATCGCTTCTAATTTTTTACGCGAATGAATGCAGTCGCTAAACAGTTGGTCTATTTCTAAAGATACACCTGGTTTAATAAAAAAATCCGCTGGTGTGGTGAGCGACGAGAGAAATTCACTATTTAAATTATAAATATGGGAACACCTTTCAATGTAAAAAGAACGATCTATGTGTTGTAAAATCTGGTTACAGGCGTTACTAATATAATCAAGCTCGTCATTTTTGTGAATAGAATTCGTGATATATTTATGAACTGTTTCGTCTGATTTTGTTTCATTATAAATAAATAGTAATTTAGCAATGTCATTGTAAAATACTGATAACTCTTTTAAATTTACTTTTTTCATCACAAGCTTTCGGGAAAATTTTTCAATATCATTTACACCCAATAGATTTCCCCGCAAGGTGTCCCAACTATTATTTTGTAAAGCATATTCCGTAATATCATATGAAGCTTGCAACCATGTAATATTGGTAGTTGGATTATGTAACATACGTGCAAATTCTCTTTTACCCATAACGGTAACACAATTGTTTAAAAAACTGCTGACAGACGCCAGTTTTCCAGTTTGTTTATTATCCGAGAGAATATTCAATTGTTTTAAGGAATGATTGGCGAGAACTAACTTATCTGAGTGATTTTCAAAAATAGGCGGCTGAAGCTTATTCACAAGATTAGGGCAATGTTGATGCACAAAATTAAGAATAAAAGTTAGCGATTGAATGGCTATTAAATGCGTGGGAAAAAGATCGATAATTTCCTCATGTAAAATTGCAGGATAGAATTTTTCAATGGTTGCTAGCTGATACGTTTGTTTTTCCGCATTTTGTGCATAGGTCCTAAAATCAATTGTAGCCCCGCAGTTTATTTTTGTTTTAAATGTAACATTGGATTGTGTTTTATAGTTTGCATTATTAGTATCACACTCTTCTGTTAATTCACTAATGATATGTAGTTTTTTACTCGTTATGCTCGAAAATACCACAATTTCATCCACAATTTTCTTAGACATGTTAGATATAACTATGCATTCACTTGGATTATAAATAGAAACAATTCTCTCTAATTCATCATATGTGCATGGCGTATGATAAAAATCACGGTGAAATTGTGATGACGAGATATAGCCGGTTAAAACATCTAAAACAGCAGTTCCAATAGTAAGTTGTTCTGACAGCATTTTTCTTGCTTTAGATTTATGAATCCAAACGCACATCACATGATTGGTAAGTTTGGTAGTTTCCGGAGTAAAGAATGTTCCCGGAGAGATTACCTCTGTTAAACTCCGAGAGGTATTTTTGGCCTGTATATCTTGTGTGTAAATAACAATGGTATAGCCTTTGTTTTGTAGACGATTGATATATTTTTCACTGTGATCGATATGAAATCCAGCCTGCATAACATCCCGGACAACGCCATCTTTATCGGCCATAGTAATCTGTTTTTTTGCCATAACTAAATCATTCATAGTAGTGAACTTTTCAATGTCACTACCGATATACTGTCCGTTCTCTCCGCGAAGCCCATAAACTTCGAAAAATGTTCCTACTTGAATAAGGACTATTGTAGACTCGCCGTATTGTTCTTTGTGTTTTTTTGTCAAGGTAAAATAATCCTTAATAATTGTCATATATACTATAAAGTATATATGATAAGCTTTATATTCTTACTGACATTAATCTAAGATCTTTGATGAGGTCATTATTTTTTATCATTCATAAAATTATGCATCAAGGTATCGTCATTATTGTTATTTAATTCACCAGATAAAATAGCTTGTTCATACATTTTTCGCAATACATCATTTGGTGCATCGCTCCCAACTTTTAATAAATTTTTATCACGTAAATATTGTTTTACTTCGGAAATTGGTTTTTGTCGCAATAAAGATATTTCGTGTTTGATGCGCCGTCTTGTATGTGTATTTTTCACTAAAACCGATACCCCTTTTCCTGTTTTACCTAATTTATATTTTACTGTTCTAATTTTTTTATGTGCAACACATCGTTTTTTTGGAGGCAACTTATGTTCATTTTTAGTTTCAAGTGATTTTGTTTGTTTGAAATCGGCTTTAAGTTTGTCTAACTGTGAACTTCTTTCCATCTGAGAAGGCGTCTGTTCTAATGGGTTATCTGGTGGAATATTAATTTTAATATTTGTAGGATTTGTGTGTGTTGTATCACTGCGTTGTGTCATTCTTTTCCATTCACGAAATGTAGGGCGAGAACCATTTTTCAAACAGCTGTATTCCGGTTGTTTATATTTAATAGTAGTTCTATTCTGGGGATCATTTATATTTGTCGATAAAGAAATGACCGAGTCATTTGCAGTGCTATTTATCGTGCTAAATGCATCAACTACTACATTATT
>CEUR01058500.1_pt1 | contig 18786 bp, 12 predicted proteins | sample 356411 | NCBI WGS metagenome assembly CEUR01 (sample SAMEA2622715, study PRJEB7988) | marine metagenome | biome: marine biome (ENVO:00000447); feature: surface water layer (ENVO:00002042); material: "saline water (ENVO:00002010), including plankton (ENVO:xxxxxxxx)" | depth 5 m
GGGGGTTCAAATCCCTCTGCTCCCACCAATTAACAAACCATGAATATGTTGATGTGTGATTGGCATTTGCTTAGACTGAGGGGGAAGTATGAAGCAGATATTAGCAGTTTTTCTTTGTGCGGTCATCTTTTTGCCATTGACAGGTTCGATATACAATCAACCTATCTATGATAGAAGCGATTGGATTGAAGTTGATGATTCAGGAATCTATTGGATGAATGTCGATAATACGCAGCAAATACCAAACCAGATTAATCCATCATGGTCTGAGACAATCAGTCCTTGGTACGAACGGTCGATTTACGATTTGAATAAGAATCAAATTCATGATTCTATAGAATCTTCAGAAGTTCCAGTCGGCATGGGAATCTCGTATAGCGTACCAGTTTCTCACACACATATCTCTCAATTGGAGCAACTTGGCTTGGAGGTTGTCGATGTCATCGAAGCAATTGACTCGGTATTAGTTGGCATTCAAGAGATCTCACTGGCACAAACTCTTGCAGATTTACCAGATGTTGTGATGGTTCATCAATATGGCACTGTTGTGTTTTATGGTGACATTCAAACTCCGAATGTAAAAGCAAGAAATTCCTCAATATATCCAGATGCAGCTTGGAACTTTGGAGTCACTGGCAAAGGAGTCAACATCGCAATGGTAGATACTGGAGTCGACAACGAACACCCAGGTCTTGTAGGTAAATTCGTCGCTGGCTACGATGCCGTCTGTTATTTGCATACTGACCCAACCTGTGTTGCTGCTGGATTAGGTGCAAGAGAAACCGATGGCTCATACGACCCCGATGATGGCAACCAACATGGTACAGCCTGTATTGGTATGTCCTCAGCAACAGGTATCGACGCTGACGGTAGCCAAAGCGAATTCTACGGTTCAGCCCCAGGTTCATCATTGGTCGATGTTAGAATTGGAACGGATGCTGGAGCAGGTCCGTTTGAAAACTACATCCTCGAGCAAGAATTTTACGAATCTGCCATGAATGGAATCCAATGGATTATTGATAACAAAGACACTGCGTGGGCAGGAGTTGATGAAAGTCTGCATGGTATCGACATAATTTCACTGTCGTGGGGAATTACTTCACACGAAGGTGGAGGTTCAGATGGAACCGATATGCACAGCATGATTCTTGATGTTGCCATGGAAGAAGGAGTGGTTGTCAGCGTTGCTGCTGGCAATGATGGACCAGATAATGATGGACTTTCCGGCATGGGCTCTTCAGACCTATCAATAACGGTCGGAGCGACCGACGATGGTAACACAATCACAAGAGACGATGATACAATTGCCTCATACTCTTCCCGTGGCCCACGACGTGACAACGGTGATGGGAATCCACTTAACGAATTAAAGCCAGAAATTACTGCACCGGGCACCAATATTATCCAAGCAGAAGGTTGTGTATCATCCGGAGGATGTAATAATTTCCTCGGCGGCGATGCCTCTTCAAATACCTATACCAGCCGAGGTTCTGGGACCTCATATGCCACTCCCTCGGTTTCTGGTATCCTCGCATTGATGATTGAAGCAAATGAAGATCTATCTCCGATGGAGATGAAAGAGATTCTCAAGTTTACTGCGGAACGAAAAGGCGAACCAACCCAACCTGACGTCGATCCGTACTGGAATCGAGACTTTGGATGGGGGCTTGTCGATGCATATGAAGCAGTTAAGTTATCGCTTGAATTAAAAGAACTGAATCTAACAGGCAGTATCGATGTCAATACACAAATTCATGTTGATTCAATGGGCTTTGACAATGAATCTATGCTCTATGTAATCGATGGTATTGCGTGGGGCCAGATGGGTTCTGTTAACGCAGTGGAATTCCGTATTAATGACGGAAAGTGGGTTTCTGCTAACTTTGAGGAATCCAACGGGACTCTTGGAGCGTTGGAGAGATTCGCATGGTCGATAGCTTTGGATACCGATAATATGCCTGCAGGAAACAACACCATTGAAATCAGAGGATTGAGCGATGAAGGCCAATCTCTACCAGTTATAGTTACTGTTACGGGTGAGGGTGGGGATGGTGCTCACTCAGACTCAATATTTGGATTCTTACACTTAGATTTCATCTTTATTGCTCTATTTTTAATCGTGGTTTTATTATTGTGGTTTAGCCGAACAAGTAATCCTGAAACTTTGACATTAGATAGCAATGAATCGATAGATAAAGTTCTGAAAGATGACGTTGATATCGCCTCCGTAGTTGATGCAGAATTGCTTGAAGGGTAGCGAATAGAGGTGATTTTCTTGAGGACGTTTAGCGATAGAGCATTATCAATTCAACCCACTGGCGTTAGGAAAATGTTCGATTTAGCCGGAGACGATGTCATTTCATTTGGTTTGGGTGAACCTGATTTTCAACCTCCGAAAGTAGCGATAGAAGCATTTCATCAAGCAATGCTTGATGGTCACAACAAGTACACTACAACTGCGGGATTACCGGCACTGCGAAATAAAATTGCTGAGTCCTGGAAAGACTATCAAATTGGTCTTTCAGAGGAAAACGTTTGTATCACTATGTCAGGAACTAATGCCCTGCTAAATCTATTTCTTACTTTAGTAAATCCTGGAGAGAATGTCCTGCTTCCGGAGCCGTATTTTCCATTATATGGCCCAGACGTGACAATATGTGGCGGAGAAGACATATATTACCCATGCAGGTTTGAACATGAATTTATCCCACAGATTAGCGATTTAGAGGAACTCGTTGATGAAAATACGGTTGCAATCTTGTATAATTTCCCTAGCAATCCTACGGGTGGAACGCTAAATATTGCTCAACGAGATGAATTACTCGAATTCGCTAAACGCCATGACTTGTGGATAATTAGCGATGAGGTGTATGATAGAATAGTATTTGATAGCAAGCATGTTTCCTTCATGGGCGTTGATTATGATAAAGTTTTGATAGTGAATTCATTTTCTAAGACCTTTGCAATGACTGGCTGGAGAATCGGATACATAATTTCAGACAACCTTGATGCTATGCGTCAGATAATAAAAATGCAGTATTATATCACTGCCTGTTCAAACGATGCTATGCAATACGCAGTTCTTACAGCAATGAATGAAGCTGCAGATTATCCTGAGACAATCGCCAATGAATTCAAACAACGCTGTGAACTCATCGTTGAGAGATTAAATAACATGCCTGGAGTTCAGTGTCACAAACCAAAAGGAGCGATTTACGTTTTTCCAAGAGTTCAGGTAGATGGAATGACCTCTGAAGAAGTTGCCTTAGAATTACTTAAAGATGGAGTATTATGTTCGCCCGGCTCAGCATTTGGCCCGTCTGGCGAGGGTCATTTGCGATTTGCATACACGATCTCTCGAGAGGAGATTGCCAAAGGAATGGATATCGTTGAAAACACTCTAAAACGATTGAATGGGTAGTGATTATTGATGTCTTTGTTCTCTTCAGTGATGTATTTCTCTGCTGGGTTTTTGATTTCCTTTTTGTTTCCTCGCTTACCGATTATAGTTATAACGAGGGGTAAGGGTTTCAATACTGCATTTCCTGAACACCCAGAATCAATCCCTCTATCGCCAAAGTTAACTCAGCGAGTTCTACACATGAGAATGATATACTGGATGGGTTTTGTCGTTGCAGTAATTCCGCTAATCTTTGGGCTCGCTTCAATTAGATGGGGTAATGCCGTTTTTGGTTTCGGTTTGTGGATTTCCTCTGGTTGGTTTATTCTCTCGCGCATGCAAACCTTTGTTGGTGGTCCAAAACCTCCATGGACTTTAGAAATGGCACAGCGTTTGCAATTGGCTATGGATGATTCCAAATCAGAGTCTGCCTGTTGTTCAAATCCGCAATTAGAATGGCAGATTCTTTCGATAAATTGTAATGTTTGTAGTAAGACTTTGGACGATATGCCTCGCCCCGATTTAGGAAGAAAAAGAGGGGATGGATTTTTTGCTGGCTCTCTACGATTACTATTAACAGACGGTTATCCAGTTGTAGATGGTGATGCTGAATCAGACAACTCGTTTCAGGATGATTCCGAGGAGTGAAGTGGTCGCAAAAAAACGCCAATTAATGTCATAACTATCAGCAATCTTTGATAATTGATTAAATTGCCGTCTCAATATGGCGGGTAAAGGTCGTAAAAAACCGTTCAGTGCTCGTCTGTGGTTGACAATTGTTGCACTTTGTCAGGTTTTCTTGACGCCTTTAATCGCTTTCACGCTCACCTATCTGTTTGATTTCAGTTTCTTCGGCGAGAGCATCAATATCTCATTTCAAAAGGAAATGATACCATGGATTAGTGCGGCATCTCTAATGTATGGTATGGTTGCACTTTTCCTCGCTTTAATCATTGGCGGCTATACCCCATTAGTAGTTATTGAGAGTGGCGGTTGGATGAAATTTTTGAAGTTTTCAAGGTCGCCACGTAGTGCTACTCAACGACGAGTTGCTCGGCAAAATTACGCTACTTCGCCGCACGGGCAAATAACGGTACTTGCCCATCAAAGATGGCAACAAGGTCATTCGATTATTTCGACTCATGGTGGTTTAATCTTACTCGCAGTGCCGTTTCAGGTCCTTTTGGCAACATTACCCCTTGCAATGGTGTTAATGGTCCCCGATAGTTTGATGAAGGAAAATCGCAGATTGGAATTAGCCCTGATATTGTACATATTTACTCTCAGTTTGGTTATGAAGTATTATCCAAAAATTGCCGGGAAATATATTGGCATTGCCTCATTCACCAGAAAATGGCTGATCTCAATGACTAAAATTTCCTGGCTTGCGCCCGTGCTAATACTTTGGTTGATGGGCAGGATGGCAAGCGTAGTCGTGCTCGGATGGGTTGGCTCTGACATCGATTTGAATATTGATTTTGAAAAGTCATTTTTTGAATCAACACTAAACATAGGCTCAATACCAGAAACCTCATTTCTCGACCTAATTGCCGCGCTTGCGGTAATTCCTCTCGCTACTTTCACCACTCTTGCGGTTCTTGGTGCGGGTTCTGGCGACCCTCCCGAGTGGATGGTCGAAAACTTAGCCCTGCAGGATTCAAAGGATTCTAGTATTACAGATTTGGTAGATAATATACCGAACACAGTTATTGCTCCTGAAGTCTCACAAAGAATCAGCAATCTAAGTTTTGCTAATTCTGAAGAGGATGTTGAAAGTAATTATATTGATGAGGAGGCAGACAGCGAAGCAAGCGATAACCCAGTCGCATCACTAAACCAAGAGCGAATTGAAATCACTGGGCAAAATGATGTTGGTTTTGAACATTTTTTTGATGATGACTTTGGCCAAACTCGTCAATCGCCATCGCATGATGAACCCTCTGTTAGCGGGCTGAAATGAATAATTTTAGGAAAATCTTTGATGGTCAAACAACAATTACTTTCATGTGTTGAATGCTCATGGGAGTGTCGTTGATGATGATGAGAAGGCTATCTTCGATTACTCTTGTTTGTTTATTGCTACTGCAAACACTGGCTATTAATTACCTGCCCGAAGCAGAAGCAGCCGCCGGCAGAGGTGGTGCCAAAGATGACTTCAGTATTACCAGCATAGAGTTGGGAAATTCCTCATTGGAGACCGAAATTTGGATTCAACCAGATGGACAAATAAAAGAGTACTTGCTTCAAGATGATGAGGTTGAAGTAACCATAACTGTATCTAAAGACGGACCAGTCACCGGTACACAAAAGCAGACGGATGCTAAACTTGAGGTTGTTCACCCAATTGGGTTTGTAATCGAGACATTTTACTGGACTACAGATTTAATTGCTGGTGGGCAAGCTGATGAATACAGTCTGTTGTGGAATCCTCAAGAAGCCCATTCCGTGCTGAACACTTCGACGAACGAATTGACTGGGGGATTAATTCTAAGGGCATCAGTGAATTTTACTGACGATGACAGAAATGACAATGATATAATGGAAAAACAGGTTCCGATAGCCGTACACAAGGACTTGATGGATGGAGAAGCGTCAGGATCTTCGCTAACATTTAGACCGGCGCGCTACCCTATCGGAGGCGGTGATGCTAACGATTACGGTTCATGGTATGAAGATTCAAGTGATTCCGCTGTCGGCTCATCTCATTGGAGGATGTCATTGCCGGGCGGCAATACTTATCCATCAAGTGCATTTGATAGACTGGTATATTCTTACAAAAACCCAACTCAAGATTGCAGTGGTAATGCTCTCGATTCTGGACTAAGCCAACTTGAACAAATTTGGGTCTGCCGACAATTATTCCAATCTCAAGAATATATCTCAACACAAGTACACATACAAGCATGGGGTACCATGGGTGCAGGAGATGCTGCCTACCTTGAATTCTGGAACAGCAACGGTAATTTTTCCGACCCATTACAATCAGTAAACTGGGATGTTGCAGCAATCAACCCAAGTCCGATACCGGGGCAGTGGAAGAATATCTCATGGGACCCACAGACTGTCTGGTCGCAAAATCCGGCTCTATTGAATCCAGATTTACTACTCGGTGGTAATTCTTGGAGTTTTGGTGTTGTACTACGATCAGATAGTTCGGGTGCGACCCAAGGGATGCATTTTGACGACTTTGTTCAGTTTGGAGTTTCCAAGGTCGATGGCTATACACTAACAGCAAATTGTGATAATCCTGTTGGCGGGTTTGAAACAGTTCCAAACGATTTGGTTTCATGGAAATGCTTGGTAACCAATAACGGTTACAAAAACGTTCAATTCCGTGCTCAAACTAATGTCACGAATGCATCTTGGATGGACCCAGTAGTCCCTCAGTTAAGACTCGACACCACCAATCCAAATGATAACGACTTCAACGTAGTCATACCACCTATCGGACCATTCGAAACCACTGAGGTGTGGGCAAATTTGTCAATTCCTCCTGGCGCTGATGTTCAAATCCAAGACTGGGAGATTTGGTTCACAGATGCCAGTTCTGCTGCCACAGGTGAGAAGGCCAGAGTTTCGACGACAGTTGCCATCAACTCTCAATACAGTGTCAGGGTGACCTCTACATCTCCACAGATTGCATTGACTATGAATCCGGGTGAATCGCAATTATTACCATTCACTGTATACAACACTGGTAATCTAGATTCGACATTCCAGTTGACTCCTACATTTAGTGAAGACCTGTGGACAGGAACCGTACAGGACGAACTAGGTAATGCCATTACATCGATATTCTTGTTAAAGGGGACCTCAGCAAATTTAAATTTGTTAGTTTCTGCAGAAGAAAGAGCGTTACCTGGCCAAATAAATGTGAATATTAGAGCCTCTAGAACCAGTGGTGATGTTGTGGGTGACACATTATTGACCAGAATTATAGACGTGCCAATTTATCGAGATTTCGATATTGAGGCCAGTTATGCATTATTCAGCAATGATAACGGGCGCTTATTTGTTGAAGGTTTTGCTAATGATGAGGGTAAATCAATACTAATGTCCCTGTTTAACAATGGTAACGATGAAGAATCTTACAACATATCAGTAACCAGCGATTTCCCACTAAAGTATCGCCAATCGGCTGCAATAATCGATACGCTTCAATCTCCACTCCTCGATGAGTGGGGAGGTTCTTGGACATTCTTCCTCAATCTTCCTATGCCAACAGGGCTTCCAGAAGGATTCTATGAAGTCGTTGTAACTGCGACAAATGTAGACGACCCCAGCATGACGGTGAGTGAGATAATTCCTGTTGAAATAAGAAAGACAGCAAGTGTCGCTGTTGAAACAGACATCTCAGACCAATCTTACATTCCTGGTGATATTGCACAGTCGATGACTTTTGAGGTAACCAATAACGGTAATATCGCTGACACTTTTGAGATGAGTCTAAACTTGCCTCAAGGTATGAATGCCCAATTCACCAACCTTGTTGACGGGCAGTTCACCCCGTTAATCGATAGCGGTTCGAGTTACAATGTCACAGTTGAATTTTCCTTTGATACTGGTGTGAGTGGTAATTTACAGATGGTTATCATTGGTCGAAGTACCTTTGATAATACGGTAATTTCCAGCGGTGGCTCAACATATTCTGTTGGCAGTTCAAATCAGTGGCTGAAAATCCTTCCATCTCAGCAAGTTATAGTTGACAATTTCGAGGATGAGGTAGTTCTTGAGGTAACAGTTCGAAATCAATATTCCTCAGCACAATCTGTTTCAATGGACATAGACTACGGTAATTCAAGTAGCTGGTATCAATCAAGGATTGACAGTAGTGATCGTCAGTTTGTTCTTGGTACCGGAGAAGACTCTTCAAGAGTAGTTACAATTAGATTTGAAGTGACTGAGGATACATTGATGTCTTTAGAAAATCCAACATTTGACTCGGAAATTATCCTTTGGGCACGTTCAGATACGGTTAGTGATGCGGCACAATCGACAATACAAGTACAACTAAGAAAGATAATTATTGAAACAAATGATGAGGCTGAATCAGGCTTTGATTTGGTTGGTGCAGCAACATGGATTGGTTTCATTATAGTAATCATAGGTGGAATAGTAGTCACCGTTAGAATTTTGAAAAGCGTTGAGGATGATGATGATGAATATGCAAACTGGGGTCAGGAAGGCTATCAAGATAGTTTAACATCAACATATCAGTCTGTAATTTCTGCGCCAACCGTGCCTTCAGGGCCACCTGCCAGTGTTCCAGCCAGTATGCCACCACAAGCCCCACAAGCTGCAAGTCCAGCAACATCGCTGCCGGATATTACACCGCCAGCACAACCCGAACCCACAGTGTCGCAACCGTCTACTTCAACCGGCCCGCCACTACCTGCAACAGGTTTGCCCGATGGTTGGACCATGGAACAGTGGAACGCCTACGGCGATATGTGGCTCTCTCAGAATCAACAAAACTGATTTTATTTGAACAATATAAATAATCGTAGGGTTCAAAACTTGATTGCCCTCGCAACACATGAGGCGACTATATGTACGGTAATGGACAAGCACCAATATTCATTCTAAAAGACGGAACTCAAAGAACCAGAGGTAGGACCGCTCAGTCAAACAACATAGCAGCGGCAAAGGCTGTTGCCGATGCAGTGAGATCAACTCTTGGCCCTAAAGGGATGGACAAGATGCTAGTAGATTCGATGGGTGATGTGGTTATCACTAACGATGGTGCAACAATTCTGAAAGAGATGGATATCGAGCACCCAGCCGCCAAGATGATTATTGAAGTCGCTAAAACTCAAGAACAACACTGTTTTGACGGAACTACAACAGCAGTTGTTCTGTCAGGCGAACTACTAAAGCGCAGTGAGGATTTGATTGAACAAAATGTTCATCCTACCGTTATCTGCGAAGGTTTTAGACTGGCTGCCGAAAAGGCAGTTGAACTACTTGACAGCCACGGCATCGAAACCAAGAACGACGATTCAGTATTAATGGAAGTAGCAAAGACAGCGCTCACTGGCAAGTCGGCTGGAGCGGTCAAATCATTCATGGCAGATATCTGCGTCAGGTCAGTGAATGCCGTTGGAATAATCGAAGGTGAGCAAAGAATTGTTGACCTTGCTGACATCAAAGTAGAAAAGCGACAAGGTGGGTCGATTAAGGATTCAAATCTAATTGACGGTATTATACTCGACAAAGAAAGAGTGCATGCAGGAATGCCAAGGTCGGTAAAAGGGGCAAAGATTGCACTGGTCAACTCTGCAATAGAAGTCAAGAAAACCGAAGTCGACGCAAAGATTCAGATTACAGACCCTAATCAACTCTCCAAATTCCTCGAAGAAGAAGAAAATTACATCAAAGGACTCGTCGAGAAAATACAGAATTCCGGAGCAAATGTTTTGATTTGTCAAAAAGGAATAGACGAACTTGCCCAACATTACATGGCAAAATCTGGTATCTTTGCAATAAGGAGAGCCAAAAAATCAGACATGGAGGCATTATCAAAAGCGACCAGTGGTAAGATTGTTACCAACCTTGACGACCTTACTGAGGATGATTTAGGTAATGCAGAAAAGGTCGAGGAAAAGAAAATTGGTGAATCGGAAATGACCTTCATTACCGGTTGCCCTGAAGCAAAGTCGGTTTCTGTACTGCTTAGAGGGGGCACTGAACACGTCGTAGATGAAATAAGAAGAGCATTTGATGACGCTGTTGGTGTTGTATCTGTAGCCTGGGAAGATGGCGCAGTATTGACTGGCGGTGGAAGTGTTTTAGCAGCACTATCAAGAGACTTGCGAACATTTGCAGAAACTGTTGGTGGCAGAGAACAAATGGCGATTGAGGCATTTGCATCTGCACTCGAAATTATTCCACGAACTCTTGCAGAGAATGCCGGTTTGGACCCAGTAACGACACTCATTGAGCTGAGGAAAGCACATGCTGACGGGCAATCGAATGCTGGAATCAACGTCTATGAAGGAGGGGTTGTCGATATGAGAACTGCAAACGTGCTCGAACCGATTCGAGTCGTTGAGCAAGCAATTCAATCAGCGACAGAAACCGCAGTTATGATTCTGAGGATCGATGATGTAATTTCGTCTAAGGGCGTCTCAATGGGTGACGAAATGGGCGAAATGGGCGATTTCCACATGTGATTTGAACATCAATATTTGTGCGATGGAAAAGTCTCTCCCTACGGGAGAGCAAGCAACCTTCAAAGACTACGGCGATTTGGCAACATTGGGTGAGCAGTATGCCAGAGGTACCTGACAGGCAACTAACAATATATTTTGGTTCCCAAACGGGCAACGCAGAGGAACTTGCTACAAAAACAGTAAAGTTGGCAAAGAAGTTTAATTTACACGCAAAAGCAGTTGACATTGGTGACATAAAACCTAACGATTTTTCGAATACAAAACGTGTTTTCATCATAACCTCAACTTGGGGTGAAGGAGAGATGCCAGACAACGCTGAATCGATTTGGGCTGCGACCTGTGAGCAAAATCCACCGCTAAATGCAGTTAGTTACTCAGTCTGTGCTATCGGAGATACTTCCTATGACGAGTTTTGTAAGGCCGGTCTAGATTGGGATGCTAAGTTCAACCAGTTAGGGGCCTCAAGAGTACACGACATACAACTGTGCGATGTTGACTATGAGCCTGAGTGGGAAAAATGGGCGAATTCAGCGTTACAAGCCATGTCTGATTTGGATGCTGGTACTGTCACCGTTGATGAATCGGAAATGGTTGCTGAAGTCGCTACTTCGCAGGCAGCTCCTGTCTCGGCATCTGTTTCTGGCGAAGCCAGTGCAGAACTTACTGCCTTGATGGAAGGTGACCGCTCACTCGCAATTTTATTCGGTTCCCAAACCGGTAACGCCGCAGGATTAGCGGAAAAAACCGCAAAACTCGCTGCTGATTATGGTCTTGTACCAACGGTTTACGACATGGATGGATTTGATGCAGGTAAACTTGCTGGACACAAGAGAACCCTAATCATCACCTCTACCTGGGGCGAGGGAGAAATGCCAGATAATGCCGAGTCTCTGTGGCAATCTGTAAGTTCTCAAGCCCCTGCATTATCGGGAGTTCACTTTAGTGTCTGCGCAATTGGTGATACTGCTTATGATGAGTTCTGTAAAGCAGGGGTTGATTGGGATGCTAAGTATCAATCTTTAGGAGCCACCCAAGTTCATACGATTCAATTATGTGATGTTGATTTTGAACCTCCGTGGGCAACATGGGTCGCTGAAGCCTTACCAAAGATTGCTTGCGTTGATTCTTCGGGAACTCTTCAGATTGAACTTCTTGACCAAATGATCGCTTATGGGACAAGCGGCGATGAGGAAGAAGTATCTGGTGACTTCGCACCCGGAGCAGTTAACAAATCAGAGTTATCAATCACCATCGAGTTATTCAGATACTGCCCAACCTCTTCAGAATCCGGTTGGGATACAATTGAGTGTTCTCTACCCGCAAACGCATCAATTCAAGACATGCTAATGGCGGTGAAGAACGGCTTTGATGGCAGTTTAAGCTTTAGAGTTGGGGACGGATCAGGCTCTCCAACCTCTGGCTTGAGAGTTAATGGCAGGTTAGTTTTAGCAGATATTACGGCTATATCTGAAGTTGTTAGCGCAGACGGCCGACTCAAGATAGAGCCTCTTTCAGGATATCCAGTAATTCGAGATTTGATGGTCGATTATTCAAAATTCGAAGAAAACCGCATGAAAGCCAAGCCTTGGATGACCTCCAGCCCAAGAGAGGGAGAGTACCTAATCAATGGTATGGCTGTAGGCGTAATGACATCAGAAGAAGCAGTAAAACTGCACAAGATTAGTGACGTAAATTCTTACCATCTAATCCACTCAATGTCAGATACTGTAGGCTATGATTCGAATTACGAAGGCCCGGGGGTACATCTTCAAAGATGGAACAGAATCATGGACCCAAGAGGTAGTGAAAAATACAAGACCGCATTAATTGCCTCACTGAATCAATCCTCAGGAGTTTGGGGTGAAGCCGACTTAGCATCTATTGCAAGATATGGTGCTGAAGGCAAAACTGCCTCAAAAGGACTTAATGAAATCCGAGCCTATATTCTAAACCAAACCAATTATCGTGGCCCCCATGGCCGTTTGGTCAAGTGGTATGGTCGCAGTGTAAAATGGACTGGCAAGTTGAATGAAACCACACTTTACCGGCAAGTTCTCGGACCAGTCGGCCTAATCAGTAATATCTTTGATGGAGTATCAGCAAGGATGGTTTTAGGATTCACACGAACAGGAGGCCCTCCAATAAGGAGTCTCCAAGCACTCATACTTCCTCCTGCTGGAATCGGTAAAATACCCAATATGTTCAACTCTAAGGTCAAGAATCACCATCAAGTAGTTGGCCTGTTCAACGAAATTGACCAGAGGTTTTGAGTGGTTGAAATGCCAAAGGTTGCATATTATCCCGGAAATGTAGCAAGAGCGGCATCAATGGAAGTAGAAGACTGTATACAGCCGTTGTGCAAAACCTTAGGTATCGAACTAATCGAATTGCCTGAGGCAACCAGTGATGGCGGTAACATCATCAAACAAGCATCAAGTAAGTTACAACATGCTTTAGTTGCCAGGAACTTAGCCCTAGCAGAAGAAAAAGGCCTTGATATTATGACGACCTGTGCGACAAGCCATGGAATCATGAGAGACACCATCGAGGATTTGAAAAATGACCCAGTGTATGCAGCACAACTGAACAACCTAATCGCTCGTTCGACTGGCGTCGAATATCGTGGTGACGCAGAGTCATGGCATCTGCTGCATTATCTTGTTGAAGAGATTGGTCTTGACAAAGTTACAGATGCGGTTGTTAACCCTATCCAGCTGAATGTCGCGCCATACTATGGGCCAAATATGCAGCGAGAGGGATTCTGTGGCAATGATGATCCATTCATGCCAACATACCTTGAGCAACTCATCATTGCACTAGGAGGGACGCCAGTTTCCTATGATTTGAAGTGTCAAAGTGTTGGAGCACCCTCGCTACTTACCCTAGAAAAGCCTGTTATGTCCTTGATTTCCTCAGTAATTACAGACGCAAAGTCAAATGGAGCAGACCTAATTGTTAGTGCTTGCACTGTATCACATGCTAATTTAGATTCTTACCAAACCAAGGCAGGAAGAAAAACCGGTAAGAATACCAGCATCCCAGTTATTCACCTCGCTGAACTGATTGCTTTCGCATTCGGACATTTCCCTGATAGACTTGCTCAATTAAGGACTCGAGCAATACTAATCGGTGGTTAAGTTAGAATATTTTCTTCAACTTGTCCAAACTATCAACATCAAGATGTCGCGATATATCATCAATATCGGCCCTGAATAATCCAACAATAGAATCATATTTTTCTATCATTTCGTAACATTTGCTATAGTCAATTCCGGTCATTATGCTCAAAAGTTCTACTTGATTATTGAGCCCTTCATCGGTCCACCTTTGCACCAAGTAATCAGAATCTTTCCCTTCATTTACCATTCGATTTATTTCTATAGAAGCTGCTTTACAATACTTTTCGATTGTTTGCTCATCAATTTTACTATATTTCGTATAATCTCTTATTGCGTTAGAAATTTGACCTTCTTGTTTAGCAATAATATACACTAAATGAGCGGATTCCATAGAATCTTTTGTGGTAATTATTGGTATTCCAAGTTCGATACTGACATGGGCTAACGCACCAAGAACGGCATTTGGATGCACGGAATTACCAATTTCTCCGAGTTCAATTAACAGCAGGGGTTTTAGCTTAGAATTTTTCATTCGTTGACATTGTTTGAATAATCTTTGATCGATTATTGAAGTAAGTAGGTCTCTACTAGTTTTTCTTTCAATCAAAATATTACTATGAATCATAATGTCTCCAGTATCTAAATTTGCATACTCAACCGACAATCCTAAACTGGAAATGTAGGCAGAAAGAGTTGAGGAAGCCTCTCTGAAGTCTAATGTAACAGTGCCTTTTATGGATTCTGTCAAATCATCTATGGTGCTGTTAGTTGCTTCATAGACATCAACTACCTCCTCTTCTGTAGGCTTGTATGATTCTGCATCAACCTCAATAAAATCCTCTAGTCCTGTTTGATTACGCGGTCTTTTGTCGCGTGCATCAACGGTATTCTTTCTGGTTTTTCGAATAGATTCGGACTTGATATTGTTTGTTTTTACGTGCTCTTGTTGCGGATACAATTTACTTAATCTCTCTTGTTCCTGAAGTAAAAATTCGTGGGCTTGAATTAGTTTTCCGTCGATTTCAACACTGAAAGGTGATAAGCAGTTATCAACTAAATCACCGGTAAAAATGTGTTTGATTTCGGCTAAATTTTTGTACATTTTTTGTTCGCGAATTTCTGCAGCCCGTCTAACGAACTGGTCGCGTGTGTCCTTCGCTACGAGAGTTTTGACGGTGCCTGAACTTTGTCTGGCGGTCCGGCCTCTTCGTTGTATAGAGCGTATTGCGCTTGGTACCGGTTCATACATCAAGACCAAGTCAGCTGCTGGAACATCCAGACCTTCCTCACCAACTGAGGTTGCTACAAGCACATTGACTTCACCGTTCCTGAATTCATCAAGTCTAGAAATTTGCTGTTTCTGAGTCATTCCCTTATGTTTGCCGCTACTGGATTGTCCGATAAATTGTGATGCGTTAACTCCATCTATGTTTGAAAGATAATCAATCAGATTATTTACAGTGTAACGATATTCGGTAAAAATTAAAATTCTCGATGATGGACTTTCCTTGATACGTTGTTTGACCATTTTGTAGACTATCTCTGCTTTTGGGTGTAGTTCTCCCAAATGTTTAGCATTGGTTCTAAAATTGTGGATTACTGGTTTTGCAAGAAACCTATTGGTGCCTCTATCTCCGCTACGACCTTCTGTCTCTGCTTTGTCAAGAAAACCTAATGCAGCCTTAACTCCTTGAGTTTTCAAAAGATCAAGGAGCATGTGCATACGTCTGATGTCGGAGATCTTTTTTGCTGCATTATAACCTCTAGCATCTCTCCTACTAATCGCTCTACTAACCGCAAGTTGGGCGTCACCGATTACCTTGGCAGTGATGTTCTTCACTGGTGCCATGTATCCCATCCTCTGCACACTTTCCACCTCGCTTTTTTGATGCTCTTGTAGCGGGAAGATTAGTGTGGTCAGCGACTCTGGTAATTCTACCTCAATAATGTCGTTATACAGGGTTACTGCATATGGTTTTAGCAAAGGATCGTGCTTTATCGAGACATCGAGGGATAGCGTGTTTAGCCTTTTAGTAACTTCAATGATTCCCGCTCTATTCGCACCCGGGCTTGCCGTCGCTCCAAGTGTTCTACCTCTTGGATGCTCTTTCAAGTATAAATCTCCAACTTGGGCATATGCATGGTTTCCCGTTGCATGGTGTGCTTCGTCAAAGATAATCAGAGATACATCTTTTAGCGAGATTTTGCCATTGGTTGTATCATTGCGTATTACTTGCGGTGTGGCCATGATAATTTTTGCTCGTTGCCAAATCTCCAACCGTTTGGTTGGCGCTGTTTCTCCTGTGTAACGCAAAATCATTTCTTCTTCGATGTTGAGCATCTCTCTGGCCATTCGTTGTTGTTGAGCGACAAGTCCAGTGGTCGGTGCGATTAGAATTATTTTCTTGTCAGACCGTCTAAGGAACTCGGCCATTACCATCCATTCTACTGCAGTTTTACCATAACCAGTAGGCATAACCATTAGGCAAGATGATGACAAAACGGTTCTCAGAGCCCTTATTTGATACGCCCTTGCTTCAACACCGTCTCTTAGGAAAGGGTGTTTCACGGTAGGCATCGAGGCTCCTTCTTGTCGAGGGTTCAAAAGCATGATGTTGTAAAATCACAAACATTAACGCATAAAAAACTGATGATATTTGCGTCGTATAATCGAGTGACACAATCCCAATAATGACCGAACCACTCATATACCAAAGGTAAGTCGGATGGATGCTCAAAGGTGAGTAGCCAGACACAATGGGCCATCCCAAGAGGACCCCAAAAGTCGTGTTCCGCAATCGTCGGAATGTGGCGCAGTGTCACGGCTACTCCTGACCTAAGAGTCCTCGTACGCCCTCTCGGTGGGGCCCCTGCGTTGTAGAAATAATGGAGGAATCCGAATGGCGAAGAGAAGTCACCCACGAAGAGGTTCGATGGCGTTTAGCCCGCGAAAGCGCGCAAGACGTACGTTCGGACACGTAAAGTCGTGGCCAAAAACCGAAGCGAGCGAAGTTAGAATACAGGGATTTGCCGGCTGGAAGGCTGGTATGACGCACGTTCTAGCTCGTGATTTAAACCCAAGAAGCCCATCAGCAGGACAGGAGAAAAGAATCCCTGTAACTGTGGTAGAATGTCCTAAAATGCGAGTTTTGGGCGTTAGAGGCTACCAAATGACCCCCTACGGTAAGCAAGCCGTTGGCGAGGTTTGGGTTGATGCAGAACAACTTGCAGATGCATTCAGCGATCTATTCAAGAGGCTGCCAGAGCGAAAGGAACACGACGCAGAAAAGCACTTCGAGAATTTAGAGAACTCCGATTTATGTGAAGTAAGGATGATTGTTGCGACCCAACCAAGCCAAATCTCTGGTGTACCTACCAAGGTGCCAGACGTGATGGAGGTTGGACTCGATGGCGGAAGTACTGGTGAACAGCTAAACTATGCCAAGGAAAAACTCGGCGAAGAATTTTCCTTCGCTGATTGTTTCGAAGAAGGCGGACTAACTGATATCGTGGCGATTACCAAAGGCTATGGTTGGCAAGGTGTAATCCGCAGATTCGGTGGTAAACTACAATCACACAAGAACTCAAAGAAGCGCAGGCAACATGGTAACATGGGTGACTTCGGTACCGGTTATGTTCGAAAGACCATTAGACAAGGTGGTCAAACTGGATATCACCAAAGAACGGAATACAACAAGAGGATTTTGAGAGTTGCCAATCCTGAAGAGCATTCAATCACACCTGCGGGCGGATTCTTGCACTATGGTGAGGTAAAATCAGATTACATACTGGTAAAAGGAAGTGTACCCGGGCCTTCCAAGCGACTAATTAGATTTAGAGACGCTACAAGAGGTTCGAACAAAACCCTTCATGACTACGAGATTACCTATGTGAGCACAGCATCCAAACAGGGGGCCTGAAGATGAAGGTAGCAGTAAAAGACATCACCAATACTATCAGCGCTGACGAGTTAGACGCAGGTCGTCTGCAAGACACCTTTGAAATCTCAGTTAAGGATGGGTCAAAGGTTACCCTACCTACATCGTTTTCAACCCCACTAAGAGCAGACTTAGTCAAGTTAGCAGTGGCATCAAGCCGGGCTAACAGAAGGCAACCATATGGTTCGAGACCTCATGGAGGAAAGAGAAAGCCTATGGCAGGTATGAAACACTCCGTCGAATGGTGGGGTAAGGGTCGTGGTGTCTCAAGGATTATGAGAAGAACCGGCCAACGCCGAGGTGCTCAAAACCCCCACACACTTGGTGGTAGAAGAGCCCACGGGCCAAAGGTGGAAAAGAACTGGGGCAGAAAACTCAATCTAAAAGAGCGCAGACTTGCAAGAGATTCGGCACTTACCGCAACTACTGATATGACTATGGTAAGTTCCCGAGGCCACAGAGTTTCAGAAGATGTTGAATCACTCCCAATAATCCTCGGTAATTATGTTGAGGTTAGAGATGGTAAATCACAAGAGTTTGATATCGAATCATTCAATCATGGCTCTGCAACAAGAAAAGTTTTGGCCATATTTGACGAACTCGGCTTAGGTGAAGATCTACAACGAGCTCGTGATGGAAGGAAAATCCGTGCGGGCAAGGCAACAATGAGAGGTAGAGTACACAAGACTCCTAAATCTGTATTGCTAGTTGTCAAAGAGAAATCCGGTTTAGCACAAGCTGCAAGGAATCTTCCTGGTGTCGATGTTGTTGCCGCTAAGGATCTAAACGCTGAAGACCTTGCCCCAGGAGGCGACGTCGGTCGATTGACAGTCTTTACAAAATCTGCTTTGGAGGAACTCAACTGAGGTGATATTCATGAATGCATACGATATAATCATACAACCGTGGTTAACTGAAAAATCCATGGAAGCAAGGTCAACTCAACAAAGACTTGAGTTTATTGTCCGAAGAAGTGCATCGAAGAGCGATATCGCTAAAGCGGTTGAAACAATATTCGATGTCGAGGTAGACAAAGTCAATGTAAGAAACACCAAGCATGGTAAGCATGCTTCAGTAAAACTTGCAGAAGGCTATGATGCAGAGGATGCTGCAATGCGTCTAGGAGCATTCTGAGGTGATAATTATGGGTAAGAGAA
>CEUR01079026.1_pt1 | contig 17976 bp, 16 predicted proteins | sample 356411 | NCBI WGS metagenome assembly CEUR01 (sample SAMEA2622715, study PRJEB7988) | marine metagenome | biome: marine biome (ENVO:00000447); feature: surface water layer (ENVO:00002042); material: "saline water (ENVO:00002010), including plankton (ENVO:xxxxxxxx)" | depth 5 m
AACACGGTGACGAACACGGTGACGAACACGGTGACGAACACGGTGACCATGATGAACACGAAGAAGAACATCATGGGCTTGCCATCTTATACCCCGACAACACAACAATGATGTTTGAAACTGAGCATGAAGATTTACCAGAAAACGCATCAGCGTGGAACCTCACTGAGACTGCATTAACAGCAAATAATGTTACATACACTTACCAAGATAGCCAATACGGCGCTTACATAACCGGAATTAACGGGTTTGAAGCACCCGAATATGGTACAGTCAGTGACGAGGATTACTGGTATTGGTCTGTACACATTTGGAATGAGACCAGTGAAGGGTGGGAAACAAGCCCAGTTGGTCTTTCCTCAATCATGCTAGAAGAGAGCGAAGACGAATCAGTTACCTCATCAGAACACGTAGTCATTGCTGCATCAAATGCCAATCAAAGCATGCTACCAACGCCCGAAGATGACCATGATGATCACGACCATGACTCACATGATGAAGCAGTTTGCCACGACGCAGTCACTCACGAAGATACTGAACACACAGATAGAGAATCTTGTGAAGCCGCAGGAAACATATGGATGGCTGGAGAGCCAAACGATGGGACACGAGGTTACTTGACAATACATGTTGAGAATGAAGGGGACTACGGATTTGCCGTACCTTCAGACATATCGGTTTTCATTCTAATGGGCGATGACCATGAAGGTCACGACCATGGTGGCCATGACGACCACGATGAAGATGGACATGAAGAAGGCGGCCATGATGAAGATGGACACGATGATGACGGCCACGATGATGCCGACGGAGATTCTAATCAAGATGCAACAATAGAAGCGGATAGTGACGAGGAAGCATTTGATTACGATCCTCACAGTTGGCTTGACCCCATTTCTTTCAAAGCTCAGGCACAGCTCGTTCTTGCATCACTAATCCAAGTATTCCCTAACGGTACTGACACATTTACTGCTAACGCAGAAGCATTCATGGCAGAGCTTGATAAAGTACACTTGGGCTATGTTGGGGCATTTGGTCCTGAAGGAACTTGCACCAACAAGACAGCAGCGGCTAACCACAACGCCTACTCTTACATCACTGAAAGGTACGGCGTTGAGTTTGTAACAGTTCACGGTCTTGACCCAGAAGGTCAACCATCAGTTCAAGACATTGAGAAGGTAATCACTAAGATTAACGAGGATGAAATCAACGTATTGTTCATTGAAGAATACACACAAGCAAGTTCTGTGGATATTATTGTTGATGAAACTAATGTAGAAGTCATGTATCTATACACTATGGAGAAGGCACCTTCAGATTCCAACGACAATTATATATCAATGCTAAACAAGAATCTCGACAATTTGAAAACAGGCCTTGGATGTGCAGTTTGATCGGCAATTGAACATAACTCATTTATGCTCAACCAGTTGCCAGCAACACTGAGTGATGGCATGAGGATTAACTTCACACCGGTTTGTGGGGAGGAAATCCTTCGTGTATCCAATTTGTCAGTGAATCGCTCAGGAAATGAAATAATCCACGATATAAATTTGACAATAACCTGCGGAGAATTCATTGGTATCGTTGGCCCAAATGGCGGGGGAAAAAGCACTCTAATGCTTACCATACTCGGGATATTAAAGCCACGCACCGGTAGTGTAAGAATCTATGACCTTGCTCCGATGTCTAGACAGACACTTGGTAAAGTTGGTTGGGTACCACAAGCCGCAACAAATCTGCCACAAAACCTGCAAATCACCGTGAAAGAATTTATTCAACTAGGGACATTAAATCACAAATCTCTATTGCGATTACGCAATAATGAGCGAGAGAAAGTTCAGAAAATAATCGAAACTATTGGTTTAGATGAATATGCTAACACTAGGATTGCCAATCTTTCAGGCGGTCAGAAACAAAGAGCAGCCATCGGTAAGGCATTAGCCTCGGATGCAGACTTATTGTTGATGGACGAACCAATGGTTGGCGTCGATGGTGAATCTAGGAATTCAATCATGAGATTATTAGATGGCTTATGCCATAACCAAAATAAAACAATTTTGATGATTTCACATGATTTGGCAAGCATCAAAAGCACAGTTCATAGAATGATCTACCTTGAACAGAAAATTTGTTATGACGGTCCTACACAAACCTTCCCGGACTTGGCAGACTTGGCTGAATTGCGCGGTATAGAGGCAACGCATCCTGATGTAGAATCACCAATAAAACTAGAGAAAAGTTCTGACGAAATAATTAGCATAATAGTTCCAGATAATCCGGAGGGTGAAAAATAATGGTGGTTGGAGATTTAATTCTCGAGGTCTTGGGACCAGTTTTAGAGTCCCTTGAACCCATGGTTCCAGGCGAATGGTTTCCTCTTTACTTCATCAGGCCATATGCCCAAAGACCTCTGATTGCGGCAGTTTTTGTTTCCATGGTTGCCGGATTCTTAGGTTCTTTTCTGCTAATCCGTAATCTTGCTTTGATCGGTGACGGCCTTGCTCACGTTTCATTTGGCGCCATAGCGATAGGGCTGGTAGTTGGAATAGTCGACCCCTTAGGCTGGGCGTTCGTGTTGTGTGTAATATCGGCAATTTTGATTGACTTCTTGCAGGTGAAAAAATGGCTTACAGGCGATACTGCAATTGCTATATTTTTGACCGGCATGTTAGGTCTTGGTGTCGTAGTGACGAGACTATACGGTGGTGGCTCACTAATCACAGTTGAAGGATACTTGTGGGGAAACCTGAACTTAATTGATGCAGATAGTTTTGACTTCATTATGATTGCTTGTATTGTCTCATATCTGTCTCTAGCCATCTTTTATCAAAACCTATTACTTGTGTCAATTGACCCAATAGCTGCCAGAATTCAAGGTCTTCCAGTTAGATTCATAGGGCTTTATTGGAGCATCTTAACCGCCGCAGTAGTGGTAAGTATGGTGCAATTTGTTGGAGTATTATTAGTGACAGCACTCATTGTTACACCGGCAGCAATTGCTCAATTAATCAGTCGAAGTTTCTTCATGTGTGTTGTATTATCGCAAGTGTTAGGTGTAGTTACCGTGCTGCTAGGTCTGTATTATTCTGCCGAGTTGTCAACAGATAGTGGTGCTATGATTGCTTTGGTTTCAGCGATAATGTTTGTTGTAGTTGCCGTTTCTAAGGGCTTGATTAAACAATTCACTGCGTCAGATAACAACTCAAATTGAATCAAAAAGTCAGTTGTCATAAAGAATAGATACAGATTGATTTACGTTAATTGAATCTTGTCCATCATCCATGACAATTCGCAACTCGTGAAGCATGTAAGTGTTGAAGTATAGAGTCTGCCACATCATTGTGTCACCGTCATTTATCTGTCCATTTCTAGTTTGGCAGATATCATCTAATTCGTCGACCAGTTGCCATGTAAGTTGAATTGATTGTCCACTGTCACCAATGTTGTTAACCAAGGAAGGATTTTCAACATTGGAAATAATTTCGATCATTTTTGCATTTTGTCCTTGATTAGCCGGTTCCGGATTAAATGGCAAAGCAAGAGGATTATTCGTATCGCTTTGGGTCCAATCGATGCGTAGGTCAACTCTCAAATCAATTAATTGATTGGCTTTAACACCATTTACGTCAATAGCATAAGCGTTTATTTCATACATTCCATGGTCATAAAATTCAATTGCTATGATGGAATCATTAGAAGCATCTATTTCGATGGAATCTTGACCATCCAGTGATGTTATCCCAAAAGATTGAATTGTCTTACTCGCAGTAGTTTTTGAAAAGTCAAATTCGAATCTTGCAGGATTAGTTTGGACAATTTCACCTTCGGAGTAGGTTTCTACAATGGTTTCAAAGTTAGAGTCATAATTGACAATTAAATCGATGTTTCCATCTTCATCATTTGAAAATAAACATCCTGATAAGGATATACTGGCGAATATAAAAAGCATCACAAATGAGGTGCTTCGCGCCATGTTCTCGCCTACAGCATTACAAATATTAATCACGCGATTTATGATAACCACTCATCAACTAGATTCGGTAACAGTTCACCAGCCCTACCTTGGTGGAATTCATCATGCAGTTCGTAATTCATTGGCTCATCTAAATTAACCCCTACGCAAAGGGCACCAGCCTGTTTTGCCACATCAATTAGGCCAGCAGCAGGATACACATGACCACTGGTTCCTATTGTCATGAAAACATCACATTCTTCAACAGCAGCATAGATTTCAGGTAGTTGAAATGGCATTTCATGAAACCAAACAATATGTGGTCTCAAGCGTTGATTTGAACAACTTGGACATGTGATATACTGTGATGTCAAGTGACTTGGCTCCATCATGTCAAATATTTCATGACATTCTTCACAGCGCAAAATACGCAGTTCTCCATGCATGTGGATTAGATTTTTAGAGCCAGCCCGCGAATGTAAATCATCAACATTTTGAGTAACTAACAGTAAGTTATCACCTAGATATTCTTCAAGGGTAACCAAGGCTTTGTGGGCAGGATTTGGCTCGACATCTTGTAATTGTCTGCGTCTGCCCTGGTAGAAATTCCATACAAGTTCTGGGTTTCTTTCCCATGCATATGGCGTTGCAACATCTTCTATCGCATGATTTTCCCACAAACCATCAGATGCTCTAAAAGTCTTGATTCCTGACTCAGCGCTGATTCCAGCACCCGTTAAAATTACAACCTTGGTATCAGGAGTGAACTCGACCATGACTTCCCATGTTGGAATTTGACTTAATTCCTGTCTACGGCTTCGTAATTTGAAATAGGTTACGAAATAGGTATGTTACGGTTGATTTGTTAGGTATTTGTTATATGTTAGATAGTTGACTTAGTTGTGATGTTTAAACAAATAAACTCGATGCCGGCGAAGGTCTGCTTGGCGCTCTGCGCTCTAGTAAGCCTAATTTACTCTCTGAACTTTATGCTCTTTGCTGATTGTTATGTAATCGGTGGAGATGGCTGTTTTACTATATTATCAAACGATGCAGCACAAGGAACCCAAGCATGGGGAAGGGGAGGCCCAGAAACTGGTTTCAATGGAGTGCTAATGTTTGGCATGTTCCTTGCTGTAATGCTCCTAATGAATGAGGGAGCTAAAGGAATGTGGCGTATGATGATACCAGTTATTATTGGATTCTCAGCATTAACCGCATCAATTTGGATTCATGGTGATTTCACCGATGCGAGTGAAACTCCAAAATATGCTACTCTAATCACCACCGCACTGTATACAGTGGCCTATTTCTTACTCCGAGATGAAGGAGTCAATGATGGCTTGAGTGATTACAAACCAGGAATCAATGTCAAAGACAAGGTTGCGTTGGTAGCCTTAGGAATATTGGTTTTGACCGGTCTATTTTATTCACTGAGGATGATCTTCACTCCTGACAGCGTAATTAGTGATAATTTCCCAGACATTGCTCGTGATTTGTACACTGCAACAGGGACTGATGGTGGAATGGGCGTCCCATCAGATGCGATAGTTGCTGTATCTGGAAGTCTAATTCTAATTTACACACTGTGGGCAGGTTTGGTGCTTACTGAGGGCGCATCTGGAAAATGGACTATCATTCACCCTTCCATGTTTGCCTTCTTGACTGTGGTTATCGCTACCTATGTTGGACTTGTCGTTGGTAACGCAAGAAATGCAAGCGATTTACAGCAGATGGATGCAGTAACAGGTGCAGTAGTTATGCTACTAACCATGCTGGCTTACTTTAGACTTCGAGATGAAGGAATGGAGGACAACATGACAATCAATGGTGAGCCGGTTACAGATCCACACCTTATGTCAAAGATGTTGCCAGTATTCGGCCTAGTTGTTGGTTCAATTCTCGCAATTAACGGCTTGATGTTTTGATAGCAATCCTATTGAAGAGCGGCAGTTAGCCCTCCTGCATGAGAGGTAAGGCCTTACTCTTGGTTGCATTAATGATTACTATGTCCTTGTCGGGATGTTTTGGTAATGAAGAGATAGTTGAGGAGCCAATAGTTGAGGAAGTAAAGGACGTTCGAGTATTTGTTACCGACAAGACCGGCGAATCGGTAGATATACCGGCAATTGATATGACATTCCAATTTAGCGATGTCGGAGAAACTGGTAAAGAACCTAGTATCGGTATGACTTCAACAGGCTGCATATTTTTCATCGCTATGGAGAAAGTAATGCGCTCATGTGATTATGGGGAGACTTGGGAAGAGGTTCAGGGGCCCGCATGTTCTTTCACGACAAGCGACCCATATGGGTGGGTTGACCCAGTTACCGACCGGATTTTCAATGTGCAAATGCAAGGGCTAGAAACCTCATGGATTTGTTGGAGCGATGATGATGGGGAAACCTGGGCAGGTAATCCACATGATTCCGGTACTACACCAATAAACGACCACATTAAATTGGCTAGTGGCCCATGGACTAGCGCAGGTTATGGAGCCTTAGGACAGATTACTAGTGGCGCAATCTATGAAACAGCAGTATACTACTGCTACAATAAAATCGTAGGAATATTCTGTTACACTTCATTTGATGGTGGAGCTACCTTCGAAGCAGGTGGGCAAATCATCGGTCTTGCAACAACAAATGGCGGCCTTCACGGGGCCATTTCTACTGCACCGGACGGCACTGTATACGTCACACCACGTGTTGAAACACCTTCAGTAATTGTTTCGAAGGATAATGGATTTACTTGGTCAACCAGAACGATGGGTGAAGATGTTGGAACGCCCTATCCAAGGAAAAATTCTGAGATTTCGACTGACACACAGTCTAATGCATATCACGTTTGGACTGGCGGTGATGAAGGGGTTTACATGTCTCGGTCAACGGATTCAGGCGAGACTTGGGAACAAGAGAGCATCAGAATCTCTCCGGTTGAGGTAATTTCCTCGGTATTCCCGCAGACCGATGCTGGCGACCCGGGAAGAATTGCAGTAACCTATTTGGGTAGCGAAAACTCCTCTTTGTTAAATCAATCAGATATCGATGGCAACCCTTGGGATGGTAATGCCCACTATGCTCCAAACAATGTCACCTATCATCTATACATCACTTACAGTTTGAATGCTTTAGACCCGGAACCAACTTTCCATACTTATCGAGTGACTGACGACCCAGTACAGGTTGGTTCAATCTGTCTAAACTCCGGCGATTGTCGAGATATTGGTGGATCAAATCGTAACCTGCTAGATTTCAATGACCTGCATATCGACCGTCAAGGTCGTGTTTATGTTGCATTTGCTGATGGCTGTACGGGAGATTGCGCTGCCAACAATAACTCAACAGCACAAGATTCCAGAGATGGTAGAGGAGCAGTATACTACCTTGCCCAAGGGCCCAGTTTACTAGTTGATTTTGGTGAATTATATCCGATGATGGCTGTACCTGAGACTGAAGCACAAATGGCGTGTGAGGTTGATACTCAGTGCGCTACAGTAGAGCGTACTGATGAAGAAGATTAAGCTGTGACAGGCTTCGTATCGGCGTTCAATTTCATTGATTGAACCAATAACTTGAATTCTTTTTTCGCGCTTGCAATATTTATTTTACATTGTTTGATGCGCGATTTATGACCTTGTTTGATGGCTTTCCAACTGTCTTTAGTTTCTGATTTCTTGCTTAGTTTCGCAGCCTTATACTCTTTACGTCGTTTAATCAATTCATTAAATCCGCTGCGCAGTTGGGCCATACAATCGGCAAATTTCTGTTGAGTTTGTAATTCAACCTCGCTGCCTTCAGTCTTTTTATCAAACGCTCTTTTCATTCTTCTCGATTCTATTACCTTCGGAGGTATTTTGTGCAAGTCTCGAGTTAGACCGAACCAAGAAGCTGATTTAATCAACCATTTCGAAGGATCCCAATGATACCATCTGTGACCATTGCGATAGTCGGCTTGGAATGTATGGTGGAAGTTATGGTAGCCTTCTCCAAAGGTAAGGAATGATAGCAGCGGAGAGTCTCTTGAGGTGTTCTCTGTGGAATACGGCTGTGTCCCCCAGGTGTGGGCTGCCGAGTTAATGAGGAAGGTGGCGTGATGCACCACAACAACGCGAACAAAGCCGCCGTACACTAAGCCTCCAAGAAAGCCGTGGATGCCGCCAATTAAGGCAAATCCAACAACAGCGGGAAGCATAATGCCGGTTAGGAAACCAATGAGGAATATGTTGCGGTCCTGCCAAGCGAGAATTTTGTCCTCTTGCAAGTCTGCCACATTCTCAACAATTTCTTCACCCTCGTCGACCATAACCCAACCTATGTGAGCCCAGAAAAACCCCTTAGTTACTGAGTAAGGGTCTTCCTCTTTGTCGGTTTTTCGGTGATGTCGGCGGTGATCACTACACCATTTGATTGCGGAATTTTGGAATGCTGCTGCACCAAACAGCGCGTAGAATAATTTCAGTGGCCATGCTGCTTTGTGGGTCCTATGGCTGAATAGGCGGTGATAACCGGCTGTGATTGATAGTCCGGACGCTAGGTAAAACGCGACGAAAATAAGTGGTTCAAACCAACCAATCCCGTAATTTAGCGAATAATAAATGAGTGACGTAACGGCTAAAATTGGCATTCCGATTAAGAATGAAGTGTTAACAATGTTGATGTTCGAGGGGTAAGCAATATGCTCGGACATGGTTGTTTCAAATCTTTCACCCGTTTGAGGTTATGTCTTAGTCCGGCTATCACAAAACCAATTTTTCACGTAAATTAAGTAGCCAAATGTAAACTCTAAACTGCGATTAATTGATAAATTGTATCTTTCTTTAGACGATTATGAACCCCGGTGATACGCAGTCTGTGGAGATGCCACAGGTTGTAATTTTGGCGGGTGGCTTGGGTACGCGTCTTGGTGATCTCACTCAACGAATTCCTAAATCGTTAGTTGAGGTTGATGATAAACCAATAATTGGTCATATTTTGGATTGGATAAGCGGGCAAGGCTGCAATAGGGCATTAATTTTGACTGGCCATCTTGGAGAACAATTCGAACAATATACTCACCATACGGTGTCACTGACTTATGTTCAGGAGCCACAGCCACTTGGGACAGGCGGCGCTTTATGGAATGCGGTAGATTACCTTGAACCGGAGTTTATTTTGCTATGGGGTGACGATTTCCACCCAATTGACTATCAAAAATTAGTAATTAAACATCGAGATGATGCAAATTTGATGACTATGACGGTTACAGAGTCACATGAAACGATGAACTTGCAACACCGTGATGGCAGGGTAATCAAATACGACAAGCATAATTCTACACCTGATTTTAATGGCTATGAAGCCGGCACTAGCGTGGTAAGTAAACGAATAGTATTGTTATTTGGCCGAGATGGAAAATGGAGTTGGGAGGAAACAGTCTATCCTAAACTCTCAGGGAAGATTGGCGCGCACATTGACAACACTAAATTTTGGGATATGGGCACTCCAGAAAGGCTGTCTAAACTAATCGAATTCCTCAAACAGCAACCGACCAGAACTTGAGACTTCAATCGCCTCCGATAGTACCTCATTATTGGCAACAAGTGCCAAAATCATGCCGCCAAAACCACCACCCATCATACGAGCCCCCAATACTCCCTGAGTAGTCTGTATGCTGTGCACTAATTCATCAATCTCGGGAAGGCTTACGCCTAACGTTGTCAGCGAGGCATGAGATTCATTCAGTAGTTTGCCAAGAGTAGTGGCATCCGCATTGACAGCTTTCAACACACGAGTATTCTCTGCCACAACATGCTTAGCTGAGTAATCTGCGTTTGAATTATATTTGGTATCTGATAATTTGCGAGTTAGGCCCGAGTCAATTAACTTAAATCGCCAGGTCGGTGGAATTGGGATAAATGTTCTTGATAAGTCAGAGAAATTAACCAGCATAGCATGATTCTTTTTTGCAAATACCATCGCCATTTGGTCGAGCAGACCGCATTTTGTTCCAAGCACCTGATGTTCAAGACGCTGAGCGGTATGGCAGATTGCTAATTTGTCTAAGGATGGATTAGCACCAATGGCTATTGCTACGCACAGGGCTGCGGATGAAGACATTCCTCTACCAATCGGAATTTCACTATTAACGGTTAGTTTAGCAGGATAACCTCCAGCAGTTTGCCATAAAGCAATAACGGTTTCATCACCGTCAAATCCAACAGATTGCGCCTCGATTAACAGTTCTAGATATACTTCAGTAGCGAATGGCAATGCTAAGCCACCGGCATAATCAGTGTGCTCACCGATAATGTTCACTCGAGAAGGAACTCTTACTCGGCGAATCATGACGACACGACGCGAAACTTGTATTTGGTTAGTTGTGCTAATCAATTACGAATTATTTCGAATTGGTCATACTTGTGAATTCCCTTACCTTGGTGCCATATACGCTTGAAGTCAAGTCGGACAAGCATAGAGAATAGTCTTCTAATAGTGTTGATTGAAAGCACAAAATATGTCCAGAAACCCGGCCATTTTGTAATCTTAAAACCCAGTGAATCTAGGACTCCTGCCATAGCAGGGTTCTTTGTGCAGCAAAGAATCTTATCGTGGTCAATATCTTCTAGTGCTTTCTTTATCAGTTGCTTTGCATAACCTTTGTTTCGGTATTTAGGATCAACTAAAACCGTGGAAATTTCGATATGGCTGCCTACTTTTCTTGTTTCAGCATACGCAATGATTTGGCTATTGTCATATAATTTTACGCAATTACCATTGAGATGTCTTTGTTCTTTTTTGCGGTTGCTTGGCGGTCTAACTTCTCGCTCTTCGGATAACATCGATTTCAACCACTCGACGTCTTCCATGATTATAGCAAGCCCCATGGTCATAAAGCAGTTATGCCGACATCATCGTTTATTCCTTATCGACCAGTTTTTCCTCGGCAAACCTTCTAACGCAATGCCAGTTAGTGCGCCCCAGATTATTGGTATGTCTATCTCAAAATAAAATAAAATTATCATTACGACTGCCGATAAAATCCAGTGATGTAGCCATAATCCTTTGAATTTAACATGAATTTTCGTGTTTTCAGTAACATATCGAGTGAAGGCATATGCAAAAATTAGTGCTATGGAGTACTGTGCGAAGTCCATCAAATCCCTCACAGTGGGCTGTTACATGACGGACAGAAATTCCATTCGGGTTGGATAACTACGCCACAATTTGGACAAAGGTTAGATTTTTGCTCGCCCATAATTACAGAATCCTTGACTACAGAATCTCCAATTTGTCCAATTTGGACCATTGGCTTATCATTTTCAAGATAGGTCTGTCTAATTCTACCTGCCTCGGCAAATAATCCGGCTTTTTGGTATAATTCCGCCGCCTTGGAAAAGTCTCTTGCTAGCTCGAGATTTTTCGCTTGTTTTGCGAGTTTGTCAATTTCCTCCATTGAAGGCGCACCGACATTTGAGGATTGTTTCGTAGTTTGATTCGCGGTTTGCTGCGGGTCTACCATTTGAGTTTGTGGTCTTGGTCGATTTTTATTCAGTGGCATTTGACCCTGCATGCCTTGATTTACTACGGCTCCAGAGTGGACAATTCGTTGGCTACTATTTGGCTGGATTACAGTTGTCTGCGGAACATAGCCCTGCTGAACTATAACAGTTCTGCGAGACCCGTTATTGGAAAAAGCAGCAACAAAAATCATAATCAGTCCACCACAGCAGAATAAGCTACCACAAGCAACCACGTCGTCACTGCTGTCCATTTGAGTGAGTACTTCATCACAATCCTCGGATAAGTCGCCTCTCTCGAATTCTACTTGACACTGCTGATACCTATCTTGGTCAGGCTCAATAGAGACGCCTACCATGCCAAATAACAAGCCAGCGCCCATTAGTAAACCGATAATCCACCAAATTTTACTCTTAGAACCACCGCCTTGAATGGAACCTGGAACAAAAATCTGCTGTGCCACATCTATTGGATATCTAACTACCATTTTATGATAACCCCGTAATAAGTCGAGATAGGGCATTGGTCTTTTGTGGGTTGAACTGGTCCCATTGGCATGGACGAGTCTCCGTGGTGGCCTAAAGGCATCATCACAGAAGATTCTGAAGGGTTTGCATCGGGACGTATCCAGACTTTGTTTGGTACTTTACAAACTTGGGACTACTCTCAGTGCTTAGACGAAATGTGGTGGAATTCTCCACCCCAAGATGGTACTGTTTGGGGGCAGTGGCCAAATGTGACTAACTTGAGCGAAATCCGACAAGATCGAAAAGGGTACTTGCTTAGATTGAACGAGACTCAAATTGCCAGAATCACCCCCTTTGCCCTCGGTAATGATTTGTCTCGCTTAGTACAATATGAGCCGTGGTTCTCGGCTTTAGATGACTCGCCGTTGGTATTACCTAGTATGGTCTATTTCGTTGGTAAACACGACCGGATTGCGGTCTATGAGTGTCCGATGCTAATTAGCGATGCAGAAGCGTTAGACGCTGAAAAACTAGCAAACAGTCTTGGTTTTATTCACAATAAATTACATGTTTTTTCTACACCGAATACCGAGCGCCGATGGAATGAACGATTACAGGATATCGAGGCCGAGTTGAAGGTGACAACCCTATGGCGAGCACCCCATTCTCAATACACAGTCGGCTTACCTCGCTTGAACGTTGACACAGAACTGTTGACCAAGCGTGGTGATGAATTAATGTTCATTGCCGACATTAGAACTCCAGTTGAACATTTATTGTGTCAGGCTGACAGATTGCCTGGCTTGGCAAATCTAATGCTGGTTGAGCAACAAATCTCCTTCCTCAAAGGAATGAATGAAGCGACAAGGAAGGTGATGCTGGATGCTTGGCTCAGTAAGTCGCCAAAGTCATACGGAAATAAAAAAGCAGTTTCTACTCTTTTGGGAGGGCCATGGATTTGGCGATATCATGCAGTTTTACTTGCGCTGGGTGAAGCAAGAATATATGCAGATGAAGAACTAGGTAACAAAGCCCAGCGTTGGCTAGACGATGTCTCTAGAATACAAGCACACTTAGGCGTACTACGATTATGGAAATCCGGACTTTGGGGCGGGGTTGTTGGCGCAGTGATTGCTTTCTTTGCCGGCCGAATGGGCACAATCTCGCCTTCAGCCGCATTGATTACCGGGTGCTTGTGTGTGGTTGGCGCAATAGTGTGCAATGTAGTATATTGGTCTAAAGACCCGCAGCCATACTAGTTGGTCTGTTTTCTGATTCTATTATCGTAGAAACTGAGATCGTGGTTTCTGGCATGTTGCATAATCTCAAGCAGGAATTTCTCCTTTTCTTGTCGCTCATTTGCTCCACTTTGGACGTCCCAGTACAGATTTAGTGAAACATCGATTGAGGTTGCAGAGATGTCATTGACCCGACACCACGAAGATTCTTCATTCATTGTTGCCGCATTATTTTCGATGGACTGTAATACATCATCACGAAAAGCCTCAACTTTATCGGGGTGCGAATTGATGTCAAAGTGTAGCATAGTTTGCCATCGACGCCACCTTCGTTTGCCATAATTTTCAACGGGCGTACTTACTAAATTTGCATTTGGGATGGTAATTACAGTATCAAGTCCGGTACGAATCAAAGTTGTTCGAAGATTTATTTCAATAACTTCGCCTTCAGACGCCCCGACAACTACCCAATCACCTACCTTGAATGGCCTATCCAACAATACCGTGAGAGCTCCAAAGAAATTCGAAATTGTATCCTTTGCTGCAAGCGCCAAAGCGAGACCTGAAATTCCTAATCCAGCAATGAGCGAGGTTAGATTCAATCCAACCGCATCGGCAATGAAGATTGCCCCAATAAATACGATAAAAAATCTCAAAACGCTTTCCAAAGCAGATACTAAGGTCTTGTCGGTACCATCACTGACTCCATCAGTGTCGATAAGTGTGACAACATCTTGTACCACATTTACCAATCTAAAGGCCCAAATCACAACTGATAGGGCGATAATAAATTGGAAGAAATTGGGTAGAATGGTAAGCATGATTTCTGGCATTTGATAGGTCGAAGAACCGTCTTCAATCGAGCTTACCAACTGCAGCGAAAGGATGTATGATACACCGGCACCAATTGCTGAACCAAGCGCCTTATCGGACTGTTTGACTGTTTTTGTTTGGAGGTTTTCAGAACGGATTATTTTCTTCAGTAGCGAAGGGGCAAATACCATTGTCAAGAATCTAACAATTATCCCTGTGATGGCAATACCGATTATTGCTAGCACGGTGATTTCGTTTATTCCCACAGATTCAACCGCTTGATTGGCAATATCGTCTTCGACCATGCTGTCTGTAATAAGTCTGTGATTTAGACATATTCTTTGATGAAAGAGAGCAGTCGTTTGGTTCATTAACTATCATTTTGACACGTAATACATGCGATTGTACCATAACCCAAGGTGCTCAAAGTCACGACAGGCCCTAGCATTGTTGTTGGAGAGGGATTTGGAGTTCGACGATTATCGATACCTCGAGCATGGTATCGCCGAAGAGGATTTTGAATTACTGTTAGGAATGACTGGAATAGTTAGGCCACAAGAAATCGATAAATCAATACAATTTGACCCCAATAACAAGCCACAACTTCGCAAATTATTGCAGGACAATCCAAAGGCATTACAACGCCCAATTTTAATCAAAGATGGCCGAGCAGTCATTGGGCGACCTCCAGAAAACATACTAGATTTACTAGATTAGGCGTTGTGCCTTCACGCGACGGCTTCAAGAACTCAAAGCACTTCGCTGACATGATAGGATGTCCGCGAATCGCAAAACTCCCATTATTGCCTTAAAGACCAGACCATCTTTTGGTTTCCTAATTTGTCTACCATTGCTACTTTCTTTGATGACTCCAATGGTTGCATCAACCATTGCTCAAGACGAGCCGACCACCGGTACCGCTCCCGAAGATGTCTGGTCAGATGATTACATCAACGATATCTTCCCTTGGGCACCAGCCGGCGACGATATTCTTCAATTCAAGCAGTACCACACATACGACACAATGAAGACTCGTATGATGCGACTAGCAGAGGAAAATCCAGACATATTCGAATATCATGAAGGCATGAACGGGGGGACTAATGCAAGAGGTGAAGAGGTTACAGCTGATGCCTACGAAGGTTGGTACTACGGTCATTCTTCACCATGGATGAAGATTACCAAAGACGTTCAAGGTGGAGACTACAATCCGTTTGTCGGAGATAACGGAAACTATCCCGACCGTCATGATGTAATGATTGTGGGCAACCATCATGCTAGAGAGTGGATGTCAGTCCAAGTACCAATGCTACAACTCGAGGTCATTGCGTTTTCCTACGGCAACATTGCTTACGACAATGACGGCGATGGCTTAGTCGATGAAGATGGCTGGGGCGATACTGACGGCGACGGAGTGTTGGATGACGATGGTGATTGTATTGGTATGGCTACTGAATATCAAGATTCAAACGGTGACGGTGTTAATTGTGGACCCGGCGATCACGGCGTTGACGAGGATTACTCAGAACAATTCATTACTGAGCTAGTTAACATGAGGGAAATTTATCTGATTCCAATGCTGAACACAGATGGCAATATCTACGATCGAGAAGTGTTCTGCCCAGCGCCTGCATGGGAGACCTGTCCAAGTGGTGGATGGAGAAAGAATCTGCGTGACAATACATTTACTGGTGTAACTCCGTTACCCGATTTGCAGGAAGATGTCGATGAGGACTGTGATGGCGTTGACCTAAACCGCAACTATCAGTTCGAATGGGGCGCGCCTCTTGGAGCAACAGGCCCACTAATTCCGGGTACTTGTTCACCTTCAGAGGGCGAACTTGACGGCTCTAACAACGATGTATACAACGGACCAGTGGATACAGTGGATCAAGACGGTGACAATCGGCTAAACGAAGATCACGTCGACGGCAAAGACGATGATGGTGACGGTTTAACCGATGAAGATTGGTTGGGCGGTAACTCTGAGCCGGAAACCAAATTCATTCAAGACATGACAGAAATGAACGATGATGACGGTGACGGTGCGAGTGAATTTAAGTCAACACTTACCCATCACTCATACTCAGAACTCATTTTGTGGCCGTGGGGACATTGTACTGACTGTCAAAGTCCTGACCATTACCAGTTGCAATACCATGGTCAGAAGATGGCCGACATGACACTTTATGCAAACCTTCAATCTTCATCTTTGTACCCAACCTCAGGAGATTTCTGTGACTGGCATTATGGCGTTCACGGTTCATATTGTTACACCTCTGAAATTGGTACTGCTTTCCACCAGCATCCTGATGACATCGATCATATTGCTGTGAGAAATTTGGGGTTAGGCTTCTACATTGCTGAGATTGCAGACAATCCTAGAGAGCGTGCAGATGATGGATTGGCACAACTATCTGCCAACCTGCTTGATGAACCTAAAGACATTCTTCCACTCAGCAAAGGGGATATACCGGTTGATATTTGCGTAGCAAATGGTTTTGATTACTCACTTGATGGAGACGTCTCACACGTCATGTATAGAATTGTAAAACCGAGTCGCGCTCAAAGCGACTATGGTCCTAGAGAATGGTCGACTACTGCTTGGTCTATGTCACCGTTCGAAGTAGATTCCAGTGACACATGTACCTTGGGCAACGGAGACAATGGTACAGTATTAACTTCAAGTCTACCGATTCCAGACAATGTTGCTGGAGAAGTGCACTATAAGGCGATGTTAGGTACTTTAAGCGGAGGTAATTTGTATCTATTCCCGACAAACGGGGAATATTATGTCTTAGAGCTTGATTATCGCGCAGATTACGGTGGTCTGTTCGGCGCCCTATTCATGTTCTTAGTTGTGGCTGGTTTCGTTTGGGGTGGATTAGCAGTTTGTTTGCGTATGATGCTGGTTGATGAAAATGACAAGGAATTTGTTGAAGCCATCTTGGAGGACGGCAGTTAAGCCGAGGTGTTTTCATGGCTCAATCTGACCAATTCAACGGCCGACTGGGGCTAATATTCGCATCGATCGGAGCCGCAATAGGAACTGGAAATATCTGGCGGTTTCCGAGAATGGTCGGAGCCAATGGAGGAGGTACCTTCCTAATTCCATGGCTAATTTTCCTGTTCGCTTGGTCAATTCCGCTGGTTATTGCAGAATTCGCCATGGGTAAGCGCAGTAGAACAGGAACAATTGGTACATTCAGGATTTTTGCCGGCAAGAAGTTTGCTTGGATGGGACTTTGGACGGCTTGGATTTCAACTGCCATCGGCTTTTACTACGCAATTGTTGCCGGTTGGACAATCAAATATTTCCAACTGGGAATTACCGGCGGACTCACCGGGGAAGGGGTTGACACGACAGAGGTCTGGAACTCATTCTTGCAGTCTCCCGGTCAGGTAATATTCTTCCAATTCCTCGTAATTTGTCTCACTTTGGCCGCAATCTGGAAAGGTGCAAAAGCCATTGAAAAGGTCAATGTTGTATTGATGATTTCATTATTCGTGCTTTTGTTTATGTCGTTATTCCTTTCACTATGGATGGACTTCGAAGATGGCACATTAGACGGTGCAACTTTCATGTTTTCCGTTGATTTTGATTTATTGTTTGAACCTGAAATTTGGATAAATGCGCTTTCCCAATCAGCGTGGTCGTGCTCAGCTGGTATGGGTATGGCAATTACCTACGCAGTATACATGAGGAAAGACGAGGATACAGTACTGAACGCATTCACAATGGGCCTTGCCAATAACAGTATATCGATAATTGCTGGACTTGCTGTGCTGTCATCGATTTTCGCTGTTAGCAGCGACCCACTTGCAACAGTAACCGGTGGTTCTTCAGCGATTACCTTCCTTGCCCTGCCCGAAGTTTTCGCACAGGCGCCAGGCGGCTCAATCGGCCCCTTCGTCATGATGTCAGGGTTCTTCCTTGCGCTTTCATTTGCGGCATTGACTTCAATGATTTCTACCGTTGAATTGTGTGTAAGAAACTTCGTTGA
>CEUR01068731.1_pt1 | contig 17840 bp, 15 predicted proteins | sample 356411 | NCBI WGS metagenome assembly CEUR01 (sample SAMEA2622715, study PRJEB7988) | marine metagenome | biome: marine biome (ENVO:00000447); feature: surface water layer (ENVO:00002042); material: "saline water (ENVO:00002010), including plankton (ENVO:xxxxxxxx)" | depth 5 m
CTTTCAGGCTGAGCTAGGTTGCCGTGGTCTGTTACTCTCAAGAGGTGTGTTTCATAGCCAAGCCCTTCGAATTGACCTTTGAAATATTCAGCCGCACGCTCATAGAATCCATTTCCTGCACCCATCCAGCGATTGACATATCCTCCGCATTTTGTGGTGTCAGTACACACACTGGTGATGTAATCGGTTTGCTTGAACCAATCTTCACCGTTCACAATTGGCATGCCCTCTGTTGTTGGCACTTTGATAATCTCAGTCCGTCCATCATCAGCCATGAATGTAATATTCACTTCAGTAACATATGGAGTTGTGAGAATCTGCCCATACACAGTGTTATCTTCAACCATTACACTGTGACTCTTGACATAAGTACCGTTGATGAAAATCAATACATCCGCTTCTGTAGAAATCGCATTGCCTTCTCCCTCAAGGGTAAAGTCATGCCATTCGCCTGAGCGGATAACAGCGTCTTCTGGGTCTACGAAATCAATCTGGAACGAATCTGCAGGAACAATTTCCTTAACCTCTTCATCTCCAAAGCATCCTGCAAGAGGAGCAATGACGAACAGAGTTGTGAGGACCAGCGCAGATATTCGACGACTCATGCGCTTCGCGCATATCGCAAACCACTTCAACATATGGTCGTCATGAACTCAAGTTCAAGCAACACGCCAAGCACTGAAAGCTCTTCCAATCCCTCTGAAATGCTAAATTGATAGAATTTGGAGTGCGGATAGCGTGAGGAGTAATTGCTTACAGTTACGACTAGCTGTCGCATGCTGGATGTGATGAGATTCAGAGTGCGGATAGCGGGAATCGAACCCACGACATGAGGTTGGAAACCTCAGGTGATAACCACTTCACCATATCCGCGTAGTAAACCATCCGAGGGCGTCTTATTCTTAGCCAATTCGGTCTCAATTAGGTGGGAATCTTCCCGGACGGTCATGCTCATCCATCACAAATGCGCTTGCCATTCTTTGCTGCAGGTGTCGTCTTCTTTCCGCTTTCTTCTTGCGCGCATTTCGCCTTGCATTCATCGCTAGGAACAGTGCTAGAAGAATCGCTACGCCGACGGCGATTATTTCCTGAATATGTGGCACATCCTTCGCTTTGTCTAAAATCTCATCAAAAGAATCACCATCATCGGAATTGATCGCTTTGATTTGAATCGAAGTGAATGCCATTGACGATGAAGCGCCTGGCTCTGATGCTTCGATAACAGAACTTATGTCGCCCTTCTCTAGCATATATCCAGAGAATGCTACCGATTGAGTTCCATTACCCGGTATTACGAGAACATGCACTCTCACTCCGGCATCAATTGCATTGAGAGGTTTCCATTCCATGCGAACAGTTAGGTCGTTTTGGATTAGATTAGTTACAGAACAAGTGAAGGTCAGACTTGAGTCTAAGGCCAAATCAATCTTGAATTCTGAGGGGTCACACTCAAGCAATACTTCTGCTGTATTTCTCTGCGGGTCATTTGGCCAGTGGTCTGCTAATTCAGCACCGGGTGAATTGTTGTCTCCATATCCATCACCGTCTGTGTCCTGATATTGTGAGCGTCGGTCAGGGAATGCATCTCCTGAATTAGACCATCCATCTTGGTCATTATCTGGGCAGCCAATCAAATCATAAATTGCATTACCAGCCTCATTTGGACAGTTGTCCCCATTGGTTCCAGCTAAGTTGTCGCCATAGCCATCTCCGTCAGAATCCAGCCATTGCGAGGAATCATCCGGCAAGAAATCGCTGTTATCGCCCCAAGAATCTCCGTCCGTATCGACACATCCTATTGTACCGTTAGTCGAAGTTCCTGGAGTGGCCGGGCAGAAATCGATATTGTTTCCAAATCCGTCAGCGTCATCGTCGACCCATTCAGTTCCATCACTTGGGAATACATCGATTGAATCTGCCCAAGTATCACCGTCTGAGTCTAGGCAACCTAGAATGGTAGATGTACTGTTACCGAATACATTCGGACAAGCATCCGGATTTGTTCCATTTGCGTTATCGCCGAAACCATCCATGTCTGTATCATTCCACTGGGTAGGGTCGATCGGGAATGAATCGTCACCATCTGCCCATGTATCTTGGTCTGCATCGAAGCAACCGAGTGAACCATTGGTTGAGGTACCAGGAGTGTAGACACAATCGTCTTCAGCGTCATCATAACCATCACCATCGGAATCCAGGTATCGAGTAGGGTCTAGTGGGAAGTCATCGTTGATATCGGAGTACCCGTCACCATCAGTGTCGACACAACCTAACCTGTCGATAGTCGAGTTTCCATAAGTGAGAGGGCAATCGTCAGCGTTATTTCCGGTTGCGTTATCTCCGAATCCGTCACCGTCTTGGTCTGAGTGTTGAGTGTCATCGCTAGGGAAGTCATCAATCGAGTCAGCCCATCCATCACCATCTGCATCTGGGCATCCTAGGACTCCGCCTTGAGTTGAATTACCTGCTTCGGTAGGACATGAATCTGGATTGGTGCCTCCAATATTGTCCCCATAACCATCACCGTCAACATCGTGCCATTGAGATGAATCATTTACGAATCGGTCTTCTCCATTCGACCATCCGTCGCCGTCATCATCAGGGCAACCTAGTGTGCCGTTTTGCCATGAATCACCAGGAGTATTCGGACAATCATCAGCTAACGTTCCACTTGGATTGTCTCCAAATCCATCGCCGTCAGTATCATTCCATTGTGTTCCGTCACTTGGGAACGCATCGTGTTCTACGGTTCTTCCATCACCATCTGCATCTAGACAACCTACGAGTATCCATGTCGAGTTGCCCGCAAAGTTAGGACAGTCATCCTCGTTATCTGCAAATCCATCGCCATCGGTGTCGACAGACCTGGATGGGTCGCTAGGCCAAGGATCATTGTCATCTGAAACCCCGTCACCATCTGTGTCTACGCAACCCTGTCTGTCTATGGTTGAGTCGCCCCATACAGTAGGACAGTCGTCCCAATTGGTTGCAGGGTTGGCATTGTCATAGTAGCCATCACCATCTGTGTCCAGCCACTGTGTATCGTCATTGAGCAAAGCATCGTTTAGGTCGGACTGTCCATCGCCATCCTCATCCAAACAGCCATTTCTGTCCAATGTGGAATTACCCCACGTTGATGCGCATGCATCTGCGCCTTGGAATACTGTCCATCCTCCGTCAGGGTCTGACCATGAATCGGAATCTGAATCCGGACATCCATATCTATCTGAACTCGAGGTTCCTACAACCGAAGTGCACGAGTCTGGGTTGATGCCTCCTGGGTTGTCCCCGAAGTTGTCACCGTCAGAATCTGCCCATTGTGTGCCTTCGTTAGGGAATGCATCACCGACATTCGACCATCCGTCACCGTCACCATCAGGGCACCCTGTCTTGTCTTGAGTTGAGGTTCCTGCAGTATTTGGGCAATCGTCGATAGTGTCGATGTATCCGTCGCCATCAGCGTCAGCAGAGAGATTGATCATCGAATAAGGTGCATCGATAACCATTGAGAAGTGTTGAGGCCCTGTTGGAATATTTGTTCCGTTGACATGTATTTCCCACTGTCCTGCTGCGGGAGATGAAATCGTTGTTCCAATCAGATTGTCTAGGTTGTTACCGTATTCGACCCAATTCCCGCTAGGGTCCTTGACTGCGAAATCGATGTCATTGACTAGGTTTGTAGATGCTGAGGGGGTACTTGGTGGGTCGGTCCATGACACCATCACTTTGAGGTCAGGTGCTCCACTTGGAACCGTGAATTTCCAACTTCTAGAATCTCCAGTGTTGACAGATTCATTGTCTACCCATGATGTATTCACTGCTCGGTCTAGGTCTAGCAGACCCCATCCTTCGTGATTGTTAGGCGCAGTTTCACCAGCTCCATTGGTCGATGAACCATACTGTCCAGTCATGTCGTGAGCGCTCACTGCGATGATTCCCTTAACCAGTGCACTGGTAGGATTGGTATGATTCAAATTGTCCATCAGGTGTTGGTATAGCAGCGCAGATGCACCCGCAGTAATCGGTGTAGCCATGCTGGTTCCACCCATGTATGTGTAATCGGAATTGGTGTGTGCCATCCATCCAGTGCTAGTTGTGGACCTACTCTTCGCTGAGAGAATGAATGTTCCCGGTGCGGAAACATCAGGCTTCAATCGACCATCATCTACAGGACCTCGGCTTGAGAATGCAGCCATTCCTTCGCTATTGTTAGCAATCTTGTCAGAATTGATTGGATTGGTAGGATAATCCCCTGGCCACCAACTTCCCCACTGGGCACTGATTTGGGAGCCTCGGTCATTTTCTGATGCACCAACCGTTAGCACGTTCTTGCTGGTCGCAGGCGACCCCATGCTGTCGTGGTCGATTTCTCCATTACTGTTCGCATCAGTTCCGGAGTTACCTGCAGCGAATAGAATCAGCATTCCACTGTGGTTTCTTGCTGAGTAATCAGTTTGCATTGAACTGGTTGTATATTGTCCTGCGACTGAGGAACCCCAAGAATTTGTGTGGATGTGTGAGCCATTATCCGCAGCATCATCGAACATGTATCTCAGGTCGTCAGGAATGCCCATCAATGTGTAATCGTCACTGTAACCGTAGTTATTCTCTACAAACGTAGTCCAGTCTGTCCATACTTCGGTTGCTTGCATGTACAGCCTTGCTTCAGGTGCGATACCTGTAATCGCACCAGAGGATTGGGTTCCATCTCCCAAGACAGAACCAGCAACGTGGGTGCCGTGACCAGAGTCTAGGTCAGACGCACCATCGTTGTAAGGTGCGTTAGCTAGATGCTGAGAGGTGGATGGGATTCCGTACGCGTGGATCCCAACAATGTGGTCTTTGAAATCAGGGTGCATGTTTGTATTATTCACTCCATTGTCAAGCCCTGTATCGGAGACTGCAACGATAATTCCAGTTCCATCTAATGCATTCCATGCTGAATCAATTCCAGCCATTTGGGTAGCATTCCATAGGACATTCGCTCCGACAATTTCGTCTGCAACATCGTTCAGAATCACCTTCTCGAACCTTGGCTCAAGCCATTCAACTTCGGACTGCTCGGCTAGCCAGTTTACGCCACTGGTTCGAACTTCGACGGTTGCCCATCTCCAACTGTGAGAATGAACCTCGATGTCACTTCGCTCGTAGATGCCTTCAGGCAGGCTGTCTCCAGACAGAACTACGTTGATTATTCCCATTCCTTCAGTGATGAACCAAGACTCCATCTCGCCTTTCAGTGAGGGCATTAGATGAGGGTGTAATTTTGCTGACGGAGGCATTTTGACCATTCCGTTGACCTCCAGCTTTGCTAATTCCGAAGGAGTGTGTCCACTCAATTCACAGTGGAATGCAGAGTCCGGTAAGAAAGACCAGCACTCAACACCAGCATTTGCCAAATCATTTACCCAGTTAGAGGGCACAGGGTATTCACGTGTGAGTATCCAAAATCCATGTTGAGGGATGTTTGGAATCTCTTCGATTGGTATAGAATCGATATCCCCATTCGCTAATCCAATACTCTCTCCTTGCCCGGTTTGAGGTTGCCAAGCAGCAACCGAACTGAACGAGGATAAAATCAGCAAGCCGACAAGGGCCATAGCACGCATGTTACTATGTTGCACAGAGTAGGGGATGAATGTTATGATTTTACGCACCTTCATAATGTCAAGGCTTAACGCCCAATATATGGGAGCAGGCAATCCTAGGGCAGCACAGTATGACCATCTAACTCCAGAAGAGTTGAATGCTTCCAAAGTTGATATTTTGGGTAAGCAAATTTGGAGGATTATACCATACGGTATGAATTACAAAAAGCGAGCGCTGACTGGTATTTTGGCTAACGGCATGGCAAGATTTGCTGACCTACTTCCATTCGTTTTCATTGGATTCGCAGTCGACTACTATGCAGGTAATGACACAGAAGGAACATTTGGAAGCATGAGAGATCTGCTCGATGACACGATTTTTCCACTGATTACCGATAATCTCGCAATAGGTTATGGTATTCTCATTTTCTTGGGCTTTGCCAGCCTTGCTGTGTTCCAAGGTATCAGCGAATACTGTTGGCAAACCCTTGGTTACAAAGTTCAACACGACCTCAGGCTTGACGCAACAAAGTCACTAATCGACATGGAAGCATCGTACTATGATTTGCGACAAACTGGTCAACTGATGAGCGTTCTTTCAGCCGATGTAAATCAATTAGAAGACGTGATTAGCGATGCATCAACTTCGATTATCCGAATCATCGTAACATTTGGTACAGCATTTTTGATTCTGGTATTGATGAGTTGGAAGTTGGCAGCGGTTCTATTTACTCCACTTGTGCTAATTATACCACTAGTTTACTTATTTTCAACTCGTGTTCAGAGAAAGTATCGCCAGCAAAGAGAATCAACTGGGGACATTACAGCGGTTCTTGAGAACATAATTTCTGGTATCTCGGTCGTTCAGGCATACAATGCTCAGGACTGGGAAGCAAACCGTGTTGATGAAGAATCAACCGCTTACAGAGACCAAGCAATCGGAGCGAGTAGAGACCGAAACCGCTTCCTGCCAGGTTTGTATGGAATTGCCGGAATAGCGTTTGGTTTGCTGGTTACCGTAGGTGGCTACCTAACCAAGTCCGGAGATATCACCACCGGACAATTGGTAACTTTCCTATTGATTTCGACAAGGATGACTATGCCTATGTTCATCTTTGGTATGCTTGTCAACCAATTACAGAAGGGTGAAGCTAGCGCAAGAAGAGTGTTCGCTTTGGTCGACCTAGAGCCTACCATTACCGACAAGAAAGACGCAAAAGAGTTGGACGGAGCAATTACTTCCATCGAATTCGAAAATGTACACTTCACTTATCCAGGGACCTCAACTAAGGTACTCGCAGGTATTTCATTCAAAGTTAGTGCAGGGGAGTTCCTAGGTGTAATGGGCCACACAGGGGCGGGAAAAACCACTATTCTGAAGTTGTTAATGCGTTACTATGAGCCTCAAGAGGGGCGAGTCCTAGTCAATGGTATCGATGTCCAAGATTTGACGCTTGATTCAGTTCGTGCAGGCATGGGATTCGTAAGCCAAGAGCCTTTCCTGTTCTTCGGAACTTTGAAACAAAACGTTGCATACAACAGAGAATCTAACGATGAAGAGATAATGAAAGCTCTAGAATTAGCAGGCGCTGCTGAATTCGTAAATGATTTCGAGGACGGATTAGAAACTATGGTTGGCGACAGAGGAACCATGCTTTCAGGTGGCCAGAGAGCAAGAGTTTCGCTTGCAAGGGCACTGCTAAAGAATCCAAGTTTGCTGGTTTTGGATGAGGCATCGAGCGCATTAGATGCTGAAACAGAAAAGAGAATCCAAGAGAACCTAATCGCAAGCGGAGGTAGTAGAACTACTATTGCCGTTGCACACCGATTGTCCACAATTCGCAACGCAGAGGAGATTATCTCCATGGTTGATGGTGCAATTGTTGAGAGAGGAACACATGATGATCTACTCGCAAACAACGGTGTCTATGCTAGCCAATGGCAGATTCAGACTGGACAGCGCTGATTAAGCACGGTCCTCTACACGCTTTCTGCGCTTTTCTTCAAGGTCAGGAGCGAATCGCTTGTCGCCTTGAATAATGACCATTGATACGAGTAAGAATAGCGGGAAACCCACAACGATTGCCCACACCGAAAGCGAGAAGTTGAGCAAGGTTACTTCTTCAAAAATCTCTGCGATAATGATTATCGCGATTACCATTACCACTCTGATGATTGTAAGCCAACTACGAATCAGCATCCAGATTTCTCTGGCGTCATTCGTACCATCTGGCGCATCAACTCTCTCACGAAACGTCTGCGCCATATCAGGCCCTAACTCTTGGACTGAATAAAATTAGTCAAGCGGTACGGATTCTATCGTCTATCTGCTCGCCTACACCAGCACTACCGCCAGTCTTTCGAATCTCTTTCCACGCTTTGTTGACGCCTGCACCGTATGCCCAATGCGCTAAGAAAACGAATAGTGGTGCGAAGAATACTGTTCCAATACTTCGATGTGGGCTGGTTCCAATGGCTGCTCCAAGCCATGATATGCCGATATAAACGCCTGCTAGTCCCAATGGGATGTGGAATGCAATTCGAGAAATGTCCCAGTCTCCGCTTAGTGTGAACCATGTCTCAGCAGCAGCGCCACCAGTAGCAGCTCCGAAGATTACACTGATTGCAGCAGCGACTACAATCCATGGGAAGAATCCGATAGCAGTGTGTGACCATTCTGCGATTTCCGGCCAGCGCTTGTTAGCAACCATTCGAGTGTAGCCATAATTTCGCATCTGCTTCATGTATGGTCTGAATGGTCTGCGGCGTCTGTGTGGCATTACATTTTCAGGGTCGATGAACAACTTGTGTCCAGCACGCTGAATCTTTGCATCAAGTACGACATCCTCTGCGCCGATGCATCCATCTTCGAAGAATCCAACTTCTCTTAGATTGGCCATTCTGTGTGCACAGTTCACACCAGGGTTGTGGGTGATTGGAACCAACTTTCCTTTGGGCTGAGCGCCATATCTAGTTCCAGCAGTCATGAATTTGGTACAGAATGCAACATCGGCACACTTAGCGCCGAATGGGTCTTCATCAGGCGCAAAGTTAGGTCCGCCCACAGCGCCAACTTCAGGGTTATCGAACCATCGAACCAGTTTCTCAACCCAGTCCAGCGGAGGGATAGTGTCGTCATCAGTGAATAGAACAAGGTCGTGGTCCATTCGCTCTAGAGCATAATTGCAGGCGTTTGCACGGTTGCGAGAGGGGTCATCTATCCAGGTCGCACCATACTTTTCGCAGACCTCTTTGGTGTGGTCCTTAGACTTCGAATCAGAAATTACAATTTCGAAATCAGGATATGTCTGTTTTGAGAGTCTTTCTAAGACGATATCCAACTCGTCAGCGTTGTTGATTGTAGGAATCAACACTGCGACTTTGAAGGGTTCGCCGTCCTCTTTGAGCAGCGGTGAAACATCTGCCATATTTCGTCCACATATCACCCCTTCATCAAACCATCTCATCCATATGCGCACAGAAAATTTCACCCCAAAGCCGCGCGTTTTAGCAGTTTGTTGATTAGAAGGTTCATAAGCCTCCCAAGTCGCAAACATTGCATTGGGGTGCTCTCATGTTGAACGTCACAGCCCGTCAGGAACTAATGTCGACCATTGTAGAAATACTCGGAGTCGTCGTTGAAGAGGCAAGACTAGATTTTGGAGAAGATGGATTAGCGGTTAGGGTTGTAGACCCTTCACACGTTGCTATGATCAAGATGGATGTCGACAGCGCAGCTTTCGATACTTGGGAAGTCGATGAAACAAAACTAGGGCTTGAAATGAGAAAAATGAATCAATTCATTTCTGTAGGTGGCGCAGGCGACATGGTCGAGTTGACATACAGTGAAGACTCTGGTCAAGCAACAATACTGATTGGTAGAATCGAATTGAACTTGCGCCCTCTAGACAACTCAACTCTGAACCCTCCAAATGTTCCCTCCTTGGAGTTGCCATGTGGAGTAACAATCAGTGGAACTGAACTTTCTCAAGCACTACGTGCATCTAGGCTAGCTGGCGATTTAGTCAACCTGTCACTAACAGACTCAACATTCACTGTTGATGTCAAGGGTCCAACAGATTCGATTAAGCTGGATTTCACTGCTGATGATTTGATGGCAATTGATTGCAAAGAGCCAGCACGTTCTCAGTACTCTCTAACCTACTTGACCCCGCTAGCAAAGATTTTCCAGAAGATTGACAATGTCAATTTGAGATTCGGTGAAAACTTCCCACTCAAGTTAACTTTCGACTTTGCAGATGGCGCAGGTCACGTCGAGTACTTCTTGGCTCCAAGAGTCGAAGGCGACTACTGAATCTGATTCGCCGATTTGAGTCCAATCGAATTATTCGGTTGAAGCAATTGTGTTTGGATTTCTTAAATATTCAATCTGATTAGTCACTAATATTACAATCGCGATTTGCTTACTTGGTTAATGCAAAGAACTTCGTTATGGATGGCATTTATTCTGGTTTCATTATGCTTCTCTAACTCTTATGCTGTTTCTGCAGATGACTCTGAAACAGATGAATGCTGGGTTATTGTGAAAGAAATTACGAATGGATTCATGAAGATGAAGATATGGTCGCAAACCACTCTAGAGAGTCTAATCTTTCCTATGATTCACAGTGCAGATTGATCGAGAGAACAGATACAACTTCTGACATGCTAGAACACAAATTAATTCACTTGGAACAACATTATTGGTGACGCAAGATCTTCACCAGAATCTGGTTATTCAGAAGACGATTCGACATCTAACATGTGGCTGATTTTGCTAATAATAATCCTGATTTTAGCGACGGCATACTTAGTTGTCACGCGCAGTAAAGTCGATGCAGTAAGAACGCTTACAGACATTGATACTGACAAGATAATCAAAGAAATCTTAGAGGAAGAATAGCCTTCCAAAACTAAGTGAATTAATTTGTGACATAGTAGAGGCAGTGATTGTCCTCTAGTCCGTGGAGATCGATTTGTTCTTCGATGTTTAGTCCAGCGTCCTCGAGTTGTGTTCGGACCTGTCTGAATACCTCTCTTTCACCGCCTTCGCTGAACCTTTCTGAGGCGGCCTTTAGCGATAGCAAACCCTTGCCTCCAGGCTTTAGGAATCGCTTTACTGCCTTGATGAAAATATCAGCTTGGCCTGCTTGTGATACATCTTGCAGTAACCAATCAACTTTGTTGGACACCATTATCCCCCACGCAGCATGCTTTCGAGCATCGCCAAGAACAGGAACTAGCCCCGGTCGTAGTGTGGAGAGATGAACTAAATCTCTCAAACACCGAGGGGATAGGTCGACAGCAATTATTCTTCCACCCTTTTCGTTATTCGCACCACATACGTGGTCATGAAGGTGTGAAATCGAGGTGCCATGCCCTGCGCCGAGGTAGAGACAGGTATCTCCTTCATCGGGTAGTAGTTCGTATTGGGTATTCCTAGCACGAGAAAGCCCTGCTCCTAATTTTGAACGAGTAGGGTCCCATCTGCGGTATTCTTCTCCTCGGAATTTGCGTAGTGATTCGCCATACTGAGAACGCTTTGGAACAGCGTTAAGAGTCCAAATTGAGCGACCATCAATCATGACTGCCCAGGAAAGACGGCGCTTCTTTGCCATGAGCTCACCCTTGTCGTGGCTTCGAGTTTTCACTTCGGATAACTTCGACTCTGGCAGCAACTGCATCTACTGCTTCTTGACTCCAAACCTCGCCACCGTATGCGTCACATCTTGCTGCAATACTTGCTTTTGCTGCAACTGTTCTCGCTATTTTCCCTCTCACCCATCTTGGTGAACGTGAGATCCATGGGTGCATGAAAATGTGGCCGTGCTTAGGAGATGGTGCGCCGGTTTTCAGGTGATTGAAGAACGCCTTCTCGGCTCCTAAGATTTGCATTGTGCCGGCTGGCAATCTTGCTAGGCGTGCTCTACCATGCGCTTCTACACACAATCGAGCTGCTAGAATCGGACCCAATAATGCAGATAGTGAAGGTAGGTGAGAAGTTGCTAGTTCCCGTACTACATTCTCCATCCTATCTAAGCGTCCTTTGATTTCTCTAACACTTACTGCCCAATCTTTCAGACTATCCCATTCAGCATCAGTAGGGCCTTCAGGCGGCATTCCAATGTCTAGAGTTCCTGCTAGTCCTTCGAGGTTATCGGCTTCAACCACGTTCTTTGCCAGTGCACTTCTGTCTCGCTCAAATCGAGCTTCTGGTAAGAAGAGACCAACCCACTCGACCAATCTACCTTCGATTGTAACATATGCTGCACGCAATTCGTCAGATGCTTTCAGAATGTGCTCTAGGCGGCGGTCGGGATCACCTGCGGCGGCATCAACGCCTCGCTTTGAAAGTAGGATAGCAGCTTTGTCAAGGCTCTCTAGTGCTTCTTGGCTTGGCAATGGCCAAGCGGCATCTGGTAAGTCATCATGTCCATGAATCAAAGGTTTGGCTTCAGGGAATCTTTCCAGCAATCTCTCTGCTTCAGGAGTTAATGCCTCATGTGCAATCATATCCATCCTTGAGCAAACCGCATTTGTGTCGTGCCAACCATCCCACTCTTCTGAATCAAGAATGTTGCAATTTGAGTCGGCAACTGCGGCAGCCCTCCAGTCATACCATAGCCACATATGGTAGTCCAGCAGAACCCCCTTGATGAAACAATTGATGCTTTAATAGAACAAATGTTGATATAATGAGTGTGTTAGTATATTCCTATGTTCTGCCCGAAATGTGGTACATTATCGTTCCCTACCCCAGATGGAACAATCAATTGTCCTAATTACAAGTGCGGATATGTCGGTCCAGCGAATCTCAAAGTGAAGGGATCCGATGGAAAAGAAGTCGATTTGTCAAAAGCCACATCTTCTACCAAGGCAGAGACTCGAGTATACGAGGTAATCAAGGACTCTGATGAGATGAAAGGGGTCTTGACAGTCGGGGATTACATGTGCCCTAAGTGCGATGGAGTTGAAGTATACTCATACCTCGAACAAACCCGTTCCTCTGATGAACCAGAAACCAGGATGTTAACATGCAAAAATTGCGGTCATGGCTGGCGAGAGTACTGAGTGATGATACATGCAAATCAGAGTATTCCTGGCTTGCTTGCTATTGCTTCTACCAGGTTGCTTTGCAGATGAAGAAGGACCGGACTTCAATGGCAAGGACTTAGGCAAAATGGATGTCTACAAGTTCACACTTAGCGACCAGAATCAATCCGATTTTTCATTGGAAGATTTGGAAGGGCAAGTCGTAGTCTTAGCTTTCGTCTACACTCGCTGTGACGATGTTTGCTTACTGATTGCAAACAATTTGAAAGTAGTAAAGTCTGAACTGACTGAAGAAGAATTGGAGAAGGTATCTTTCGTTTCAGTAACCATAGATTGGCGTCATGATTCACCTGAAGTGTTGGGCGATTGGGCTGAAGAGAAGGGCCTAGATTGGCCGCACTTGACCGATTGGAACTCAGATGAGATCCACAATACATACGAAGAGTATGAAGTCACACCATATGACGATGAAACCTATCAAGACATACACCTACAGCCAGTCTACATCTTGGATACTAACCTAGACGGAAGAGTAGTTTGGTCCGAGTATGATTGGCCAATCGATTTATTTGTCGAAGACCTCCGAACAGTCATTGATTTGGAGTGAATGAGATGTCTGTTTCTCAGTGGCTAATGATGGTGGGCTGCTTATTATTCATTGCAGGCGGCGTTTTCACATTTATCGAGAGCCGGAATTGGCGAGTATCTGTGGCAATGATTCTCCTAGGTATTGCTAATGGCCTACTACTCTGGGAGGCTTCGCAATGAGATTGCAAGCGATTTTCTTGACCTTGTTGCTGATGCTGCCGGGTTGCTTGTTTGATGACGAGGAAGAAGTGATCAAGTTCAACGGTCGAGACCTAGAGGGTAGTGCGACTTACAAATTCACTTTGGAAGATGCAAACGGACCCTTGTGGAGCCTTGATGACCAAGAAGGCAAAGTCGTAATTCTCGTATTCATGTTCACTCGCTGTGACAATACTTGCCCGGTTACCAGTCAGAATATCAAGTCGGTACAGGAGACATTAACAGAAGATGAGCTTGAGAAAATCAGCATAGTTTCGGTAACAGTCGACTGGCGACATGACTCACCATCTGAGTTGAGAAATTGGACATCCGACCGTGGATATGACTGGCCTCATCTTACCGGGGCGAAGGAATATCTTGACCCTGTTTACGAAAATTATGGAGTGTTCCCGGTTGAGGAAAGTGATGATTCTGATGAAGGATATACCGTTGCTCATCCCTCTCCAACCTACATCCTAGATACGAAGTTGAAAGGTCGAGTTGTATGGTCAGATTTCGATTTTCCAATTGATTTATTCGTCGAAGACGTCAGAACAGTGCTAGAACACTACTGATTATTTTTGACAAGATTTGCACCAAAATGTCGAGCGTCCACCCTGGACTAATCTCTCGATGGTTCCACCACATTGGCACTCTTCACCTTCTTTGTCATAGACCTTGAATTGGTGAATAAAATAGCCAAGAGTCCCGTCTACTCCTGCGAAGTCTCTCAAGGATGAGCCACCTACTTGAATAGCCTCAGCAAGAATGCTCTTGATCTCCTTAACCAGTAATTCACATTCCTTTTTCTTGACTTTGTTCGCCATTCGCGTTGGTGAGATTTTACTTCGGTTTAGGGCTTCACATGCGTAGATATTGCCTACGCCAACCACCACCTTTTGGTCGAGGATACATATCTTGATTGCACTCTTTCTTTTCTGTAATTTTTCATACAAATCGTCTGCAGTCCAATCTTCGAGAGGTTCTGGTCCGAGATGGTCCAGCAATTTGTGAGATGTTCCACTGAAGATGTCTAGTACACCGAAACGCCTTGGGTCGTTGTAAACCGACATACTTCCGTCATCAAACAGAATCACTACGTGGTCATGCTTGCCCTCACACTCACTTGCATCGAGAGTCCACTTGCCGCTCATTCCCAAATGCGAAAGGAGCACGTCGCCATTATCTAGGTCGATTAGAAGGTATTTTGCACGCCTTCTAATTCCGGTTACTGTGCGCCCAGTTAATCGCTCAGCGAGCCCTTCAGGAAACGGGAATCGGAGATTTTCACGGCGCAAATCTACGCCATCAATGCGCTTGCCTACCCACGAGCCAGCCAGCCCAGTACGGACGGTTTCGACCTCAGGGAGTTCTGGCATGACTCAATCGAATGGCTTGACCTCAATAGTATTGATTGTCAAAGTCCAGACAGTCTGTACGCGGTCCAAATCGCCAATCCAATCATCAGAAGGCCAGTTATTTGGTTCAGAATCTTCTGATTATTCTGAATCTTGGTCAATATGGTTGAGTTGGATAGAAGTAGTGCAACGAGCACATACCAAATTGTATCGATGGTAGCTCCCATGATTGCAATGAACCATTTTGTATCACTAGACATCGACGGGTCCAGAACAGAAGAGAGAACTGCGAGCATGAAAACCGCAATTTTAGGGTTGAGGAATGCGATGAAGAAACCCTCAACAAAGCCCTCCCTCTTACCTTGCGAGTGTTCAATTTCCTTGGCTTCTGCTCGCATCATTTCTATCCCTAAGTAAAGAAGGAATAGTCCTCCAATGATTTGCATTAATGTGAACACGTCAGGATTGTTTTCCATTATGATAACAAGTCCAAATACCACAGAAACCGCATAGAATCCGAAACCGATGCCGTGGCCTACTGCACAAGCTAGGCCTCTACCTCTGCCGCCGATCATAGTGTTGCGCAAAACAACCGCCAAGGATGGTCCTGGAGATGTTGCGCCGAGAATGAACATCACGGCTGCAGCAGAGATTGCGGTTAAGTCCACGCCTCTCGCAGGGCGCTTACAGACATGACCTTTCTGTTACATTAGGATAGGTAAGTCAACTTGTGAGCTCCTAATCTCTTGGCGGCTTCCATAGACGCTCTCATGAACTGAGCCTGAACATTCACACTGTCAAGAACTGTTACAGTAGCCTTGACTAGAGATTCAGCAGCAGTTGGACGTTTGTTGGTAGTTTCCTTCGCCATGGTGAGCCATTGGTGTACTCCCTCTTTGTACCTTTGCTTCACTGCATCGCAGTGCCTCAAACGCGATAAATTACAGAATCCTGAGATTGGATTCCGGAAGCAGGAATTACATCTTCCACAAGTGGTAATTTACGCTTTACAATGCGGAAAGAAACTGGTCCTTTCACCCTGCGAGACACCCCTGCCATCGCCAAGCGCCTTCTCGCCTTTTCGCGCGCCGCCACAACTTTGCGAGCGCGGCGGCGAAGTTCTGCTAAACCGAAGAATTCTGCAACCGGGGCTTCCCTAGTTTCAGTCTTCAACCACCAGTGTTCACTCTTGAGTGTTCTTTGCTTGACGGTCTTGCCGGTAGTTAGGTCGTAAGCTGCTATTCCAGGACTATCTTGATTGTAGGCGCAGGTGTCCATCGCTATCCAAGAAGGTCTTCCATCATCGAGTATGATTTTGGAATGTGCAATCTGCCCACTGCGCTTGAACTTCGTAGTTGGAGTATGTCCGAATAGGATACATCGCTCTTCGTCTATTGCTTCATCATGCCTGAAGAACGCTCTTCGAATCCAAAGCAGAGTCTTTTCATCTTGTTCATCAAGGTCCATTCTAGGATGATATCCTGCGTGTACCAGTCTCCAGTCATCCAATACGATATGGCTCGGTAAGTCAGCAAGCCAAGCGCAATCTTCTGCAAACGTCAACTTGGCTCGGTGTAAATCTCCCTTCGCAGCGACGATGTATGAGCCCCACGTCGATGCTCCTCCTTTGGCCATCCAGATTTCATTGAGTTCGATATTTGTGGCTTGTAGTGATTGAATCGCCATCTGTTCGTGGTTGCCTTTGATAGCATGGATTTGAGGATGTTCTCTGATGTATTCGATTACTCCTGCAGAATCTGGCCCACGGTCGATCATATCTCCGAGTAAAACCACTCTGTCGTCCTCATGCAGATTCAGTCTGTGCATCAGAGCCCTTAGCGTTCCTAAGTGGCCATGTACGTCTCCAACAACCCATATTCGGTTGCCTGCAAAAATACGCGCTTGCAGGTCGGCTTCAGTGCCTCGGTCGCGGACGGCCGGGGCACGACGGATGTCGTGTTTCCATCCCATGGATTTCCACCGGAGAGGATAGTTCTCTCCGGTTTCACGGCACCTATGACGGTATATTGTCTTCGGTTGATTTCACTAGTCAAAACGTCGTTTTTGCTACCTTTTCCACATTTACCGATTCGTATTGAAACGGTGAGTCCATAAGCGAGCGTCAGCCGGCTTAGTTCATGTCCCGTGAACTAATCCGTGTCGAGGGTGTCGACCGTGCATTCGGTCCGGTCACCGTTCTCGAGGACATTAACATCATTGTGAATGAGGGCGATAGAATCGGTATCGTAGGTCACAATGGAGCTGGGAAGACCACACTACTCAACACAATTTCTGAGCAAAAGCAAGACGTTGGCGAAATCGAATATGCCAATGGAATTAGAATTGCTTACCTAACTCAGATCAGAGATATTGATGATGACTCAACAATCGAGGAAGAATTGTCTCGTAAAGGTCGCCAATTTCAGGAATTAGAAGAAGAAATTGCGGCAATAGAAGCTCAGATGGTTGACCCTTCGTTCTATGAGGGCGATTGGCAACCTGTGATGGATAGATACTCAGAATTGCAGACTATGCTCGGTGCTTCTGGTGGAGGCAATGTGGCTAATATCGCTAAGGCGATTCTTGAGAGGCTTGGCTTAGACCAGCATCCTATGGACATGAAGGTCAGTTCACTATCCGGTGGAGAGAGAGCAAAACTTGCGCTTGCTCGGCAATTGGTTGGGCTTGCCGGTGTCGATGTAATTTTCCTTGACGAGCCGACAAATCACTTGGACATTCAGACTACTGAATGGCTTGAAGAGTTCATCAATGAATTCGTTGGAGCACAACTAATCGTTTCACACGACAGGTATTTCCTAGACCAGGTCTGCACTAGAATTGTTGAAATCGACAACCTCCGCAATTGGAACTTCAAAGGAAATTACTCACAGTACCTCAAACAGAAGCAGAACTTCCTCGCTGCACTTGATGACAGAATCAAGACCGTTGAGAAGAAAATCTCTCACACTCAGTCCGCACTTCGCTCGATGAAGTCTGCTAACAAGTATGACAAGTCCATCTCTGCAAAGCACAAGATGATCGAGAGAATGCAACA
>CEUR01081810.1_pt1 | contig 17754 bp, 17 predicted proteins | sample 356411 | NCBI WGS metagenome assembly CEUR01 (sample SAMEA2622715, study PRJEB7988) | marine metagenome | biome: marine biome (ENVO:00000447); feature: surface water layer (ENVO:00002042); material: "saline water (ENVO:00002010), including plankton (ENVO:xxxxxxxx)" | depth 5 m
CTCTGCAAAAGCTTCTACACCAGTTCGAATCTGGTCAGGACCTCATTGTTAAGTGAATTCATATTTCATATATTTTATTAATTTTCACTTAACTATATTATAAAATAAATTATTAATTATATTATATAATAAATTATAAATATTTAAAAAGTATGAAAATTTTAGATTGTACATTAAGAGATGGAGGATACTATACAAATTGGGACTTTGATAAGAATGTTGTAGAAAATTATATTAATTCAATGCATAATCTTCCCATTGAATATATAGAAATAGGATATAGGAATCCAAAATTAAAAGGTTATTATGGTGAATACTATTATTGTAATTTATCTACAATTAATTTTATTAAAAAGTTAACAAATAAAAAACTAGCTATTATTCTTAATGAAAAAGATATTACTTCCTCTATGATTTATGATTTACTAAATCCTATTTATAAAAAAGTTGATCTTATAAGAATGGCTGTTAATCCAATTAATATTACAAGTGCAATTAAAAAAGCTCAAATAATTAAAAAAATGGGTTTTGATGTAGCATTCAATGTTATGTATATGTCTAAATGGAATACATTTAAAAAATTATTTAATGAATTATCTAATATAAATGGAATTGTTGATTATTTCTATATGGTAGATTCTTTCGGTGGCGTTTTTCCAGATATAATAAAAACAACAATAAAAAAAATAAAATCTATTTCTGATGTAAAAATTGGATTTCATGGTCATAATAACTTAGAGTTAGGCTTAATTAACACATTGACTGCAATAGAGGAGGGTGTAGAAATAGTTGATTCTACAATAACAGGCATGGGACGTGGTGCTGGAAATCTCAAAACTGAATTATTATTAACTGTATTGAATAAAATGAATTTAGTTGATGTTGATATGAATTCATTAACTAACACTACGAATGATTTTTATAATATTCAGAAAAAATATAATTGGGGAACATCATTACCATACATGGTATCTGGATCAAATAATTTACCTCAAAAAGATGTTATGAGTTGGATAGGAAAAGGTTTCTATAGTTTGAATACCATTGTTCATGCATTAGATAATAAAAAAAGTAATGTTGATGATAATTTAAAGTTACCAGAATTCAAGACAAAAAAATCGAATTCAAAAATATTGATAGTGGGTGGTGGTCCCTCAGTAAAAAATCATATAAATGGTATCATTGAAATGTTAAATAATGATTCTTCTATTATAGTTATACATGCTAGTTCTAAGAATAGCTATTTATTTCAAGATATTTCTAATGAACAATATTTTTGTTTAGTTGGTGATGAAGGTGCAAGGTTAATTAAAACACTTGATGTGAATAAAAAATTTAAACATAATTGTATTATACCTCAATACCCTAGAAAAATGGGAACTAATATTCCAAGTTTATTAATTTCAAATACATTTGAATTATCAATAAAACCTTTAAATTTAGAATTAAAGGATACTCATCTTTCAGTATCCCTTGACCTTTCAAAAGAACTTAATTGTAAAAAGTTATATCTAGTAGGTTATGATGGATATAAACTACATAAAAATATTCAACAAGAGATTGAAGTGTTCAATGATAATAATAAGTTATTTAATCTTTTTTACAAAAAATATGGAATTCAACCTATTTCACTGACCTCTACTAAATATAATATTGAAAATGAATCAATCTATTCAATATTATGAAAAAGGTATTAGGTGTTATTCCATCCAGATTATTTTCCTCTAGAATTAAAGAAAAACCTTTAAAAAAAATTCTTGGTATACCTCTAATAATTCATGTTTGTCATAGGACTAATATGTCAAAATTATTGTATGATTTTATAGTTGCAACTGATTCTTTATTAATATTCAATGAAGTTAAAAAAAATGGATATAAAGCAATTTTAACTTCTGATGAGCACAATAATGGAACTGAAAGAATGGGAGAGGTAATTAGTAAGATGAACAAATATGACTATTATACTTTAATTAATGGAGATGAAATTCTTCTAAATCCAAAATCATTAGATATAAGTATTGAATTAATGTTAAAATATAAAAATATTGATGCCTCAATCCTAGCTGTTCCTTTTAGTAAATTAAATTCTACCAATGATTTTAAATTAGTACTTAATAAAAATGATGAGGTTTTATATATCTCTAGAGGAGATATACCATGTGATGCTAGAAACCCAATTAAATTTAGATTAAAAGCATATCATTTAATGACATTTAAACCAAAAACAATTATAGATTATTGTAAAATCGATAAAACAAAATATGAATCAATTGAGGATCATGAACATTTAAGATTAGTTGAATCAGGATATAAAATAAAGTGTAAAGTTGTAAATGATGAATGTATTAGTTTAGATTGTGAAGAAGATTTAGATATTATTATCCCATTATTAAAAAAAGATGATTGTTTTAAAAAATATTCAAAAAAAATATAAAGTAGTTTTTTGGGACTTTGATGGTGTAATAATTAACTCTAATGAGATAAGAGAATATGCGTTTATGGAAACTTTAAAAAAACACGATAAACAAAAAGTCAGATATTTAATTGATTATCATAGAGATAATGGTGGATTATCAAGGTATGTAAAGTTTAAATATTTTTATGAAAAAATCTTAAATGAATCAGTTTCAGAAAAAAAAATATTAGAATTAGCAAAAACATTTTCTGAAATAGTTCTAAAAAAAATTTTAGATAAAAACTTATTGTACAACGATATAATTAATTACATAGAATCAAATTTTAAAAATCAAAAAATGCATATTGTTTCGGGTTCAGACGATAAAGAATTAAATTTTATTTGTAAAAAGCTCAATCTTTTTAAATTTTTTGTTACTATAAATGGATCTCCAAAGCATAAAAACGATCTAGTTTTAGAAATTTTAGATTTTTATAATTATCATAAAGTTGATTGTTGCCTAATAGGTGATTCAATAAATGATTTAGATGCAGCTGATATCAATAATATTGATTTTTATGGTATAAATAATTTAAAATTAATTAATAAAGGTAATGGGTATATATATTGATTTTTATTAATTATTAATTTAGATAATGAATTCTAATAAAAAAAAAATAGCTTTTTTAGTCTCAAGAGAATTAACTAAAAGAGATATTAATCGTTTTTATCTTAATGAAATCGTAAAGAAATATGATGTAAATATTCAATTTTACATTATTAAAAATATTAATGAATCTATAAAAAAAAAATATAACTCAGAGTTTCAATCTAAAGTTATTAGAGGAGAATCAGATTTAAAAGTTAATCTAATAAAGTATAATGCTGATGAATTAATTTTAGTATTTCCTTTTACAAAAAAAACACTATGGGTTCATAAAACTATATCATATTTAAATATTAATTATAGTTATCTTGCTCTTGCCAATAATCCATTGAGTAATAGATCAATATTATACAATCTTTTTTTTAAGATTAAAAGTATTGGATTTAAGAGTGCTAATAAGATTTATTTTTCTGGATCTAGTAATATAAATCTTCTTTCAATGTATTTAATTGGACTAAGAACTAAAGTTATTAAAACTGGTAGTTATGACTATAATTTATACTTAAAGATTAAAAATAAAAAAAAAAATATTTCAAATAATTATTTTATTTTTTTTGATCAATATTTAGAAAATCACCCCGATTTTAAAAATCCATTAATAAAATCCCCAAAAGTATATTGGGAAAATTTAAAAGTTATATTTAATAATATAGAAGAAATTACTGGTTGTAGCCCATTGATTTTTCCTCACCCAAAAAGGTTAGATAATAATTATATTCCAAAAGATATTAAAGTTCATAAATTTAATGATCTTGAAATAATAAAAAATTCTAGATTTGTTTTGATGCATGCTTCAACATCAGTATCATTTCCAGTTTTATTTAATATACCAATCATTCAAATATATCCTGATATTTCATCTAATTCTAAGTGGTATTCTGACTGGATTTTATTACTGTCTAAAATTCTTAATACTAATCTTATATATGAATCTAAAGGAGTCAATATAAAAAATCAATCTAATAAGTATTTTAGTAAAATAGATTCTTTGAAATACAAAAAATATATTAAAAATTTCATATATGATGGTAATTTAAATCCTTATTTTTATAAATATCTTTTTTAAATGAAAAATGATATAAAGACTAAAATATTAAGTGCATCAATAAAAATACCTTTTCAGGTGTTAATTAATTCTTTACTTCCTAAATTTTTGAGTATCAATAATTATGGTGCATATGATTTAGTATTATCCATTGGTCAAAGGATATATTCACTAATAGAAGGCGGTAGTTTGACTGCTTTTTATATTAGATACTCAAAAAATAATGAAAAGGGATTTTTATCTTATTATTTAAAATATGTTATTTATAGTATTATTATTTCGGTTATAGTTTTTTTTATTTTATATGCTATAAATTTTTTAAGATATGATAAAATTGGATTATCAATCACAGAGTTTATATTATTTATAATTTATTTATGGTTATTATTTGTTATAAATTTTTTAACAAAAGTATATGACGCTTCTAACAAAACTAAAATTATTGAAATTGTTAAAGTTATTATATTTATTATATCAAGTCTCTTCTTAATTACATTACTTTTTTTTAATTATTATAATGATTTTAGATTATTGTTAATCTTTAATATTATTATATATGGATTATTTTCTGCGTTTCTCTTATATAAAATAGAGGGCATTAATATTTTCAATAAAAATAAAAAAAAAGATTATAAAAAGTATTTAATTAATTATACAAAACCACTTTATTTATATCTTTTAATTTCAACATTAAGTATAATTTTAGGTAGGATAATTTTACAGTATTATGGAGATAATTTATTTCAAGCATTATATGGTTTGTCTTTTAAAATTGTTACAGTATTTATAGTATTGATGAGTTCTGTTGTTCCTATTCTAACCCGCGAATTTTCTAAATCACTTAATGATTTTAAGAAGTTCAAATTATTATTAAATGAGTCATTTGTTTACATTTCGTTAATAGGAATATTTTTCTTTTTTTTTATATTTATTTTTTCTGAAAAATTATTGATTTTATTTGGAGGAGTGGATTATTTAATTGCTTCTAATTCATTGAAAGTTTTAGGTTTTGTTCCTTTAATTCAAACCCTAAATCAAATACTAGGATCTTATTATTACAGTAGGAATGAGGTTAAATCATTCTCAAAAAAGGGAATATTAGCTTCGATATTTAGCATTACGCTTTTATATATCATGTTTGTTCACTTAAATGAGTATTTTGAAGGAGATTTTTCCTTATTATTAGCAATATCCTATTTAGGTGGACAAATAATTAGATTTATAATTTTATTTTCAGGTATTAAATTAAAATTTATTTTATCAAAAAATGAATGATAACATTACTTTTTTAGATCTAGATAATTTAAGTGAAAACCAACTTAAAGATATAAATAAAATATCTTCTGAAATTCTTATTGATCTCATTAATTTAAAAGAAATTATACAAAATAATGAGTCTTTTAATTTTAACGTTTATGGCGATTTTTGGAATATAGATAATAATTTAATTTTTGATTTATCTATTCTTACGTACATAAAAAAAATAAAATCAAAAAAAATAAAAGTACTCTGCTCAGATATTTATCTATTCAAATCTATTAAAAACAATAATATAACTTGTGATGTAATTTTTAAAAAGAAATCTAATTTTAAGAATAATTTTTTTAAAGATTTTATTTCTTCAATTATAAAATCTTTCCTAGGATCAATTATTTGGATTATTTCCTTTTGTAAAAGAAATAAAATAATTAATAAAAAAAATATTCTTGTTGATTCTTTTCTTCTTTACTCAAGTTTTAAGAATTCTAAATATATAGATAGATTGTACAATGGTTATAAATTACCAAAAAATTCTATTTTTTTAATGACAGATTTAGTTAATTCTAAATTTTTGATAAAAAATTTTGATTTGATTTATCAAAATCAGCGTCTTATAATACATGATTTTTTTTGTAGTCCATTTACTCAAATAAAGGTATTAGTAAAGTATATTATATTAAATTTTTATAAAATAAAAGGATCATATCAAATTGGTGATTTAAATATTGATCATCTAATAAAAAAATGGCATAAACAAAGTAAGTGGAGGATGTCTATTTATCATAGTTATAAAAAATATTATGTTTTAAAAAAACTATTTAATTATCAATCTGTAACAAGGATTATTGATTGGAATGAAAATCAAAATATAGATAGATCACTTAATTTAATTTCAAATGAATATAAAATAAATGTTGAAGCAGTTAGATTATTTTTTGGAACACCAAATGAGATTCAACTTTATTCAACAAATTATGAGTTAGAAAATAAATTGTTGCCATATAAATTTATGGAATGTTCAAAGTTTTTAAATTATTATCATCAAAAAGTAATAAATAAAACATTTGAAATAAAAATAATACCATATAATCGGTCAACTTTTACTAAACTTAGTAATAAAGGCAAATTTATAGTTTTGGTATTGCCAAATAAATTATTTAAATCACTTCAGATTTTGTCATCATTTTCAAAACTACATTTAGATAATAATATTTTAAAAGTAAAAGCACATCCTTCTTTGAAGGATAAGCTTTTAAAATTATACCCAAATTTTAAATTTATATCTGATAAAGAAATAAATAATATCTATAATAATACATCACTTTTTATTACATCAGAATCTTCTTTTTTAATAGAAGGTGTACATCTGGGAGCTGAAATAATATGTTTTGCATTTAAAAATGATATCTTAAGAATACCTTTACAATGGGCATTTAAAAATATAAGAATAATTTATAATGCTGAAGAAATTTTTAATACTAATAAAAATAATATTAAAACTTCTCTTTTATCAGAACCATATTTTAAATCTAAAAGTGCTTATATATTATGATAAAAAAAATACTAGTTATTTTGGTTATTATTTTAGTTATCTATTTTAATAGAAGTCAGGTATATCATTTAGGTTTTAAAGTATTGGGATATGATATTGCTTACTTTGAAAAGCCTAGTGATAATTGGAGTAACAATAAATTATATAAATTAGATTCATTAATGTTTTCTAATGATAATTTAAATTCAATAATCTATATTCCAGGTAGAGATATTAATTTAAGTATCGAATTAAATCAAAGTGGTTATACTAGAAATTTGTTAAGTTTTTTGATTGATTTTTCAAAAGAGAATAACTATAATTTATTTTATTATCACTCATCTCATAAAAAATTATTTTTTAAGGATACAAATTCAGATTTAATTGATAAAGAATCATTATCAAAATATATTAATAATATTAATCCAGAAATTTTAATTGGTATGAGTTATGGTGCTTCATTAGTTGAGTATTTTTCATGTTTAAAAAAAATTAAATCTATTTCTATAGGTGGTAGTATTCGTCATCTTGACTTAAATAAAAATTATGTTTTTGACCGTAGTATAAATGTTTTTAATTGTATAAATTCAAAATATGTATTTAATGTTATAGGATCTAGGGACGGTGACTTTGAAAATAATTATTATCATATAAACAACCTTAAAATTTATAAAGGTCATCATTATATTACAAACGAAGCTATAAATAATATTAAAACTATTCTTTATGAAGAAATTGATTAAAATGATCATTTTTTCTAGGGAAAGATTCTTAATATATAGGCTATATAAATTAGTATTTTTTTCATTTAAAAATAAATTAGTATTTAAAGATTTTTTTGATTTGTTTTTTTTAACTATCAAAAATTCTCCAAAAAAAAAAACAGAAATATCTAAAGAAAGTTATTATAAGTTTTTTAGGGGATTGCATTTAAATAATTTAAAATCAATATCAAACTTACCGATAGTATGGGGTGATATTTACGGAGTAGGTGTTAGATTAGAGCATTTAATGAATATAAAAATTATTGATAATAACTATTCTAAATTATTAGCTCTTCTCTTAGGATGTTTTCTGGAATATAGAGGTAAGTATACAAATAATCACTTATTAATGAATTTATTGATCTTATATAGATATTTTAATGAAATTGGAGATGATGAAAATAAGATAAGAATTTTAAAAAAAATATACCATGCTGAAAAGTTTCTTTTTCAGGATAATTATTTTTTAGAAAATAGTTCACACTATTTATTTCTTCTCGGTTATAGATTACAACATGTCAAAATGTTATCAAATATTAATTATATCAACGCTTTAAAATATTTTAATATTTTAAAGTCCTACTATAATAAAATTTCATGGTTAGGTGATATTTCTCCAGATCCATTAGAAATTAGATATAATAATTTAAAAATAAATAAAATGCATTTTTATAATTATGGATTTATGATTTTTGTGGCAAGTCCAAATTATTTTATTAAGTTATCTATATCTAATTCAAGATTAAGACATGGTCATAATGATATTGGTCAGCTAATTTTTTGTTCTAAAGATTTAAATATTTATGATAGAGGTATTGATGATTTGTCAAACACAAATTTAAAAACAAAAAATCAACATCAAAACTGGAATTTTGGCTCATTAAAGAATAATATTATTAGTGAGGAAAAAATATTTATAAATTTTGAAAATGTTACTTTATATTGTTTTAAAAATAAGATAAAGTTAAAATATAAAGTAAATGTACCAGATATAAATATATATACAGATTTAAATTCTGGTCATTTTGATAAGTTAAAAGTTGATTTGGCATCTAAAGAAAAAAAAGTTTATTGTATGCCTTTAAATAAATTAAAATATATAAAGAAAAATCTTCTATGTGTGGAATAATTGGATATGTTGGACAAGGAAAAAAAATGTGGAACGGAAGAACTCTACATCATAGAGGTCCAGATAATATATTTAATTATTCTTCAACAAATTTAAATATTGATTTTTATAGATTGAAAATTAATGGGGAGTCAGGAGAACAACCTTTTGTTAGTTCATGTAAGGAAATATATGTTTGGTGTAATGGTGAAATATTTAATTATTTAGAGTTATCAAAAAAATATAATATAAATGTTTTGGATTGTGACATTAGTGTTCTCCCTGACTTAATTAAAAAAAGAGGTTTAAAAAAGTCATTAAATGAGATAAGGGGTTTTTTTTCCATAGTAGTTTTTAATAAGAAAACAAATTATTTATCATTAGCTATTGATCACTTTGGTATAAAGCCATTATATTATGAAGTTAATAAATATGGTATGATGTTTGGAAGTGAGTTGAAAATATTTTCAAATTCAAATTTAAATGAACTTGCAATTAAGCAATTTTTAGAAACTGGTTCTTCAATTTCTCCAAATACTTTAATTGACGAGGTAAATAGTATTGAGCCAGCGACAATATTAACTTTTGATATTAAAAATGAAATAAAAAAAATATCTAAAAGTCAATTTTGGAGTTTAAAAAAAAATACAAAAAAGAAAAAATTTAATAAATCATTGGAATATTATATTAACCAGGCTTTTAATCGAAATGAATTAAGTGATTATCCAATTACTAATTTATTAAGTGGCGGGGTAGATTCTACATTAATAAGCTTAATAATGCCAAATATCAATGAACATTTATATTTTAATTTTGGCAAATTGAAAGGTAAAGATGAATTTTTAAATATTAATATTTTAAAGGAAAAGTTGAATATCAAAATTTTAGATTTAGAGAAAATTAATTTTTTAAATGAATTTAATGAGTATATAAAATCATGTGATGAAGTCGTTTTTGATTTTGCTGGTTTTATTTATTTTAAATTAATGCAAAAAGTTTCTGATCAAAAATTAAGAGTTGTATTGAATGGTACTGGCGGAGATGAATTATTTTTTGGCTACAAAAGATATAATCATATAAGTTATGTAAAAAATTTATTTGGATTTATTAAGAATAAACAACCTTTATATAATCCATATGATTTTCTTAAAAAAGGTTTTTGGAATAGTTTTCCAAGTAAAACAAAAACTAATATTCCATTTAATAGATCTGATTTTAAATCTCAAAAAGAATATTTGAGATTTATTGATTTTAATTATTATTTACCATTTACATTATTAAGATATACTGATAGGATATCTAACTATTTTAGTATAGAATCTAGAGTACCATTTTTAGATGTGGATTTAGTTGAATATGTTTTTTATTCTAAAGATATTGATCAAACTGTTTTTAAAAAAAAACCTTTAGTAGATTTGATAAAAAAGTTCAATTCGAATTTAAAGTTTAATTTCAAGGAAGGGTTAGGTTTACCTATAGATAAAATAATTTCAAAATCTGATATTAACGAATCAATATTACCCACAATATTAAATTCTAAATTGTTAAATTTTATTCCTAATTTAAATTTATTAAGTTGGAATTTAAAAAATAGAATAAATATTTGGAGAATTATGGGTTTATACTCTTTAGTGAAATGGCATGAAAACCATGAAAGAAATTAATTTTTCTTCAATACTGTTTATTTTTTTTTATTTTACGACAAGTAACTGGACTTGGACTGATTTTTATGTTGCTCCTTATCAAAAAAATATTTTTGTTGGTATTGTTTTAATATTATTTCTTGTTTATGAATTCAATAAAAACAAAAATTTTTTATTAAATACAAATCAATTTCTTTTTTCTATTTCTATTTTAATAGCATTATTTTTTTCAAATAATCAAAATCTAAGTTTATTAGTTCAAGCATTTTTTATTTTTTTCATGAGCTTTATGGTTAGGTTAAATTATGAATGGTTATACAAAACATTGAATTATATAAATATTATATGTTCGATGTTTTTATTCATTAATATTATTCAGTTTATAATAATTTATTTTGATCAATCCCTATTAGAATATTGTTATCAAGTAACGTCAACTGGTATTGAATTAAATTCTAAGGTTACAATAGAACATTGGATTCAGTATCTTGGAGTTCTTACAAATGAAAGATTTATTTTTTTTGACAAAATAATGCCAAGAAGTGGAGGGTTTTTAACTGAACCAAGTGCTGTTTGCAATCTTGTTTTATTACCAAGAATAATGTTTATATTAATGCGAGGTAGTATAAAAAAATATGATTATATTTTTTTTATTATATCCTTTTTTCTGTTTAGAAGTGGATTTATTGTGATTTATTTAGGTTTGTTTGCAATTTTATTAATCATCAAAAATATTAACTTACTAAATAAAAAAACATTAATAGTTTTTCTTTTTTCATTTATATTTCTTATTCTAAACCTTGAATTTGTGGCTATCAATCTATTATCATATCTTGAGTTTTGGAATATTTATGGTTTAGAAAATAAAACAAATACTGTAGCTGTTAGAGTCCTAGGCCTTTTTGATATGATTGAAAATTTCAATTATTTAGGTAATTCTAATGCTGTTTCTTATGGAGTTGGATTCTTTTTTCTTTACCTCATAAAATTTGGTATACTCTGGATAATTCCAATTTTAAATTTGTTTTATCAGTTGTTCGTTAAGAATGAGATTATGCTTTTTATTTTATTGTTATTTGCTGGTTTTTTTTTAGGAAAAGGTTTTTCATCATTTGCAATTTTAATATTAATTTTCGAATATGAAAGGACATTTATTAGTAATAAATACTCACAATAGACTTAAAGACTTTACAAGATTAATATCACATGTATGTTCCTACGATAACCTTTTTAATTCAATAATTATTGTAGTTGACAGTGATAAAAATTATTATAATGAAATTAAACGTATTCTCTATTCATTTACTTTAGGCTGTAACAAATATCGATTACTTTATCTTAATAATGAAGGAGGTGCAAATGCAAGAAATATTATATTTAAAAGGAAATATTATAAAAATTTTAAATATCTAAGTTTTTGTGATGATGATGATATTCCATTTAAAAATAGATTTATTGAGGCTGAAAAATTTCTTGAAAACAACAAAAATTGTATAGGTTTTAGTACTAGTTATATTCGTGATTACGGATTATTTACAAAAAAAATAATATTTAAACCTACAAACTTTTATTTTAAAGACATTATTTTAAATAATGATATAGGTGGTTTTTCTTTTGTAACCCTAAATACAAAATTTTGTAAATCAAGTTTTAAAATTTATGAGAAATTAAGAAGTAATCAAGATTGGTATTTATGGTTATCATTTTTGAAAACCAATCCCAATTGTTTTATGTATAAAAGTTCAATTTTAGGTTTAGTTTATAATGATAATAGGAATGAGGATAGATTAACTTTAAGTAAAAGTAATATTAATAGTACTTATTTATTTTATTTAATTGTTTCAAAAGAAATGAACATAAAAATTGATAGTGCCTTATCATATTTTTATTATAAATGTTTAAGAAATTATACTATAACGAATTTAATAAAAGCTTTTATATATAATAGAAAAACACTTAACTTGAATAATAAACATATTATATCTTTATTTAAAAATGTTTTCTTTAATAAACTTCAGAGGTTATTTTTATCAAAGACTAGTTTATAGAACTCATTTTTCAAAAAAAAAATATTTTTTAAATTTTAAGGGTAAAGCAAATTATAAAAAGTTTAATAAATATGGAATTCCTATTGTCAGTTATAATGGTAATAATATTTTATTCCCAATATCAATTTTAAATTATTTTTTAGGAAAAATTGATTCCGATTCATTTAATAATAAAGATATAGAAATATTAAATTATTATATAAAAAATTATATGTCAAATAATAACTTATTTATTCATGACTTCTTTGAGAAGAATTGGAAAAATAAGCCTATATGGTATAGTAGTTTACCTCAGTCTATTTTTTTTAGTATTCTGATAAGACTAGATAATAAAAAGCTTAATAAAATTAAGATTTCTTTAAAAAAAGCTTTTAATTCAATTTTTCATAAGAAAGTTTATTCAAATGGTATATTTCTTGAATATCCTAATATTAGATCACAACCACAAAATGGTCAAATGTTTGGTATGTTTGCTTTAATTGATGCATATAAAATTTCATATATTGATAAAAAGAATTTTATTTTCCACTTAAATAAAACATACCAGTTATCTAATAATCAAATGACTTGGTATGGTTGGACTAAATATAATGATTACAGATTATCAAGTCCTTTTTATCATCTACTTCATATTGATATGTATAAAGTTTTGTCTAAATATGATAATAGATTTTTAAAATTAATAAAAAGAGCAAAATTTGGATGGTTATTTTATATACCTGTTATTTTATTTAAAATTTATGAAAAAATCTTTAGAGGTAAATAATCTTTCAAGAGTTATAGCTGGGAAAAAAAATTTAAGTCCTATTGTTAATAATATTAACAAAACTCTAAACTTGTATAATATCAAAAGTAAAATAAACTCTAAAAAGAAATTAGATTGTCAAATTTATCATTTTGGCGGTTTTGCAATGTTGTATAAGAGGATATTCTTCGGAAAATCTATAAAAGATATTGTAATATTTCATGGTACAGATTTACATGGATATATTAATGACTTATCAATTATATCTAAATTAAAATATTATTTAAATTATATATCTAATCTAATTTTGATGTTTCTAGTAGATGATATAATTGTTGTTTCTAATTCTTTATTTAAATTCGTTCCTAATAGATTTAAAGCTAAAACCTCTATACTGTTTTTAGGTGTTGATGAAAACCTTAATGTATTTAACAAACAAAAGAAAAAAATAAATTTTGCATCATTTGTTAATAATAATAATAGGGGATTAAAAAATATAGATTTAGCAAATTCAATTGCATATAATTACAAATTAAAATTAAATACATTACAAGGATTAGATTATAAAAGTTTTATAAAAGAATTAAGTTATTCTTCTCATATTATTATATCTTCTTTTGCCGAAGGAAGTCCAAATGTATTAAAAGAAGCAATTATATTGAATGTAAATCCAATTGTTGTTGATGTTGGTGATTGTAAAGATATAATTGAAAGATATGGAGGTATTTTAGTTGATTACAATTCAAACCTTTTAAAAAAATATGATGGTCAAAAAAAATATACTATAAAGTATTTATCTCTTGAAAGAACAGTGAATCAGTTAAAATATTTTATTAAAATAAATTAATGAGTTTAGTTTCAGTTATTGTCCCTTGTTATAATTCAGAAAATACTATTGAAAGATGTGTTAATTCAATTTTAAATCAGACATATAAAAAATTACAAGTTATAATAATTAATGATTCATCTACAGATAATTCTTTGAAAAAAATTAAAAATTTAAAAAAAAAAGATGATAGAATTGAAATTATAAATCATATAAAAAATGAAGGTGTTGGAATAGCAAGAAATAGTGGAATTAAATTATCCAAAGGGAGATATTTATCATTTTGCGATAGTGATGATGAATGGAAGTTTAATAAAATAGAAAAGCAATTGAATTTTATGAATTCAACAAATCAGTATTTTTGCTTTTCTGATTACGAAATAATTAAAAATAAAACTAAAAGAGTGAGAATTTTACCTGATACAATAAATAGAAATAAATTATTAGATGCTAATTATGTTGGTTTATTGACCGCCATATATGATGTTAGTTTTTTTGGTAAAAAATATTTTGCTAGTATAAGAAGAAGACAAGATTGGATTTATTGGCTGGAATTATTTAAAGAAATTAATGAAGCTTATAAATTAAATGAAGTTTTAGCAACATATCATGTAACAGATAAATCTCTTTCTAGTAATAAATTTAGGTTATTAAAGTATAACTTTTTAGTTTTCAGGAAATTTTGTAAAATGAATATTTTTAAAAGTTTTTATTATTTGTTCCGTTTTTTAATATTTCATTTTTTTAAAAATAAATTAAAATAACTTATGAATACACCTACATGTGGATCCTCTCATCTTAGAAATGAAGACTATCACAAAAATTACTCAGTAAAAAAATTTTTCCAACAAATTGTATCAAAATCAAAACCTATAATATTTGATGTTGGTGCTCATAAAGGTGAATCAATTAATTTTTTTAAAAAAATTTATCCAAAATCAATAATTCATTGTTTTGAGCCTAATCCAGTAATTTACAATGAACTTAGTAAAATAAATATAAATGATGTTTTTAAACATAATATTGCCATTAGTGATAAAGAGGGAGAGTCAGAGTTTTTTACTCAAGATATGTCTCATTTAGGAGGTTTACTAGAAATTAATAAAAAAGCCAAGGATTCTTTAGGATACGCAGAAAATGCATTGAACAAAAAAATTAAAGTAAAGACTACTACATTGGATAATTTTTGTTTGATAAATAAAATTAATAATATTGATATATTGAAAATCGATGTTCAGGGATATGAAATTGGTGTTTTGAAGGGTGGGAAAAAAATTTTAAATTCTATTGATTGTGTGTCAGTAGAAGTTTCTTTATATGACTTTTATAAAGATAGCGATTCATCAATACTAAATGTTGAATTAATAATGAAAGATTCAGGTTTAGTTTTATGGGACATATCTCATATTGCAAAAAATCCAAAAAATTTTAGAACAGATTGGGTGGAGCTTGTATATAGGAGAGAGAAATAAATCAATTTTATGATTAAGATCATAGGAGGTTCTGGTTTTATAGGAAGTAGATTAAAATCAATCTTAAATAATTATGTTATTCTTGATAAGTCTATTGAAAATAACACTTCAAATAATTTTTATTGTGATATTACTGTACCTTCAAGTATAGAAGGTATGATAAATAAGAATGATACTGTTATTCTACTAGCTGCTGAACATAAAGATAATGTTAAACCTATTTCTAAATATTATGAGACAAATGTAATAGGTACAAAAAATATTTTAAATGAAATGGATAAAGTGGGTTGTAAAAGGTTGATTTTTACAAGTTCTGTTGCCATATATGGTTTAAATAAGAATAATCCCAGTGAAAATTACAAAGCTGATCCATTTAATCATTATGGAAAAAGTAAGTACCAAGCTGAAAATATTATAATGGAGTGGTATAATGTTGAGCCCAATTCTAAGTTTGTGACAATTATTAGACCATCTGTTGTTTTTGGTGAGGGCAATAGAGGAAATGTTTATAATTTACTTCGTCAAATTTATATTGGAAAATTTATTTTAATTGGAAATGGAAAAAATAAAAAATCTATGGCTTACGTAGGTAATTTAGTCGATTTTATTAAATTTAAGATAAACGATCCATTAGGAAATTTTGAAATATATAACTATACTGATTACCCTGATTTAACAATGTTATCATTAGTAGAAATTATAAAAAAAACTACAAAAATTAAAACTCCTTCATTTAAAATTCCAATTTTTATCGGACTTCTTGCTGGCTATATATTTGATTTTATATCTTATGTTATTAAAAAAGATTTGACAATTAGTTCAATAAGAATAAAGAAATTTATTGCAACAACACAATTTAATTCAACAAAAATACATTCAATTAAAAATTGGAAATCTCCTTATACATTAAAAGAGGGTTTAAAAAGGACTTTAGATTATGAATTTAATAAAATAAAAGAGTGATTTTATTTTAATTAATTCTTCTTAATTTCTTGAATTATTGAAAATATTTTTTTCTTTGATATTATCCATATACTAGATAATGAAACACCTAGAATACCAAAAAATAAAACTAAAATAGTTCTTTTTGGTTGATGTCTTTCAATAGGAACATATACAGGATTAATAATTGTAAATATTGGAGTCTTTTTTCTTACATCTATTGCTGTTTTTTCTTTTGATACAGCTAATTCATTATATATATTTTTACTAATATTAAATTCTGTTTCTAGTCTGCTTAGTTTATTTTTAAAAACATCAGACTTAATTGTCATATTACTATCTTTAAAATTAGCTAAGCTATCTTGAATTTTAAATAAATTAAATTTGGCTATTTCTAGTTGATTTTCAGTAAATTGATATAAATCATTTATATTTTTTAATTTAAAATCTATTATTTTTTTTTGGAGTAATTTATTTGCTTTTGAAGCAATGAAAGCTGATATTTCAGGGTTTTCATCAATAACTGAAAGTTTAATTAATCCTTCATCTTCGTTAATACTTATCGAAATATTTTGATCGAGAATTTTATTTAAATTATTATCAATAATACTGATGTAATTTAAACTATCATATTTTTTAATATTTGAATTTTTTTTTGATTTAAAAATTTCATTAAAATAACTTAATATTTTTTTTTTGTTTGATTTAGAATTTAAATATTCCTTATAAGAAATATTATTTTTTTCAAAAAATATTTTTGTATTAAGAATCTCATTTTTAAAAGAATTAGACTTAACAATCTCAGGATAAAGTGATGCTGGTACTGAATTAGGAGTTTCTGATTTTAAATTTATACCACCAAGTCCAACTAGTCCTTTTAAAGTAGAAGTAGCTTCACTTATATTTTCATAATGAGGATAAAATGTTGATGAAGACTTATATGTATTTTTTATAGATAAACTATATAAAACACCAAAAATAGAAAAAATTAAAAAAAATTTAATAATTAAAATTTTATTATTCCATAGATCAGATAATAATGAAATAATATTTATACCATCATCATCAAAAGTATCACTATTTTTTCTATTCATTATTTAAAATTAATTTATTTACAAAACTTTTAAAATTAATAAGATAATAAATGATTTGGTTTTGATGACATTAAATTTATTGGCGGTTCAAATTTAGTAAGTTTTATTCCTCTTATAGCAATTTTATATTCATCTAAATTTGGTATTCTTCCAAGAATAGAAGATAATACTACAACTGGAGTAGAACTAAGTAAAGATTCTCCTTTTTTTCTAT
>CEUR01081431.1_pt1 | contig 17017 bp, 12 predicted proteins | sample 356411 | NCBI WGS metagenome assembly CEUR01 (sample SAMEA2622715, study PRJEB7988) | marine metagenome | biome: marine biome (ENVO:00000447); feature: surface water layer (ENVO:00002042); material: "saline water (ENVO:00002010), including plankton (ENVO:xxxxxxxx)" | depth 5 m
AAAGAGGGAGATATTGAAGAAATAAATTCAGGAAATTACATTGCAGACAATCCTCTAAAAATAACTGATATATAAACTTCTTAATAAGTTCTTTCTTTTGCTAATTTTTCAATAACAGAATCATAATAAAAACTGTAATATGGTGTGTGCAGTTCATCTAAGTCTACTGGTGCAGAAAGTGTATAAGATTCTGCATTTTTAAGATAATAATCTAAATAGGCATAAGTTAGATCATTTGCTGTATTTTTATTTACATAAAATATATTCGTATATAGAAAAGGCAATTCCGAATAATTCTCTTCTATAGTTTCCATTTTACGTTCCAGACATTTATCAAAAACAGGCTCATTTGTTCCATCACCTTTATTATTTGCCCAATGTGTTAGATCTAGTGCAGTTACTGTTTCATTATAATTTTCAAATTTTATAAATCCTATTGATCCGGGAACGTTAGAAACTGAATTTATAGTCTCTAAATCTGTTGCCATAGGTGAATATGCACGAAAAGCTTTAATGCCATGCCATTTTGATTTAAATTTATTAGTTAACTCATTACCTTCCTTTACTCCATACAAAGAGATTGGCATATTAGGAAAAGTAGGATGAAGTTGTTGCCAATTAATGTACTTGAAATCTTCTCTAAAAATATCAGCAACTTGATCTGAATATAAACACTCTGCCCAGTTATTAGATTTATTCACAATTATAGATATTGCATAAAATGTTATTGGTATCTCAATATAATCAATATTATTTTCCAAAAGCTGTTTTTTTCTATCTGCAGAATTACCAGAATCATCTATAGGAAACCACTGTTCATCAATTGCTATATCAATTTTACCATCCCTAAATGATTCAAATGCATTATCAACAAAATCTAATTCAACTTTAGAATCAGGATTTAAATTATTAAAATCTGATACAGATGAACTTATATAAGGAGTATTTTCATTTTTTCCACCAATTTTAATGTTCAATCCTGTAATTTCAAAATCTTTAGTTTTATCATCATCTTTTGAATTCGGGGTAATAGGTGCTGGAATTTCAGGTATCTTAGTTTCTTCTTCCTTTTGAATATTTTTCTGGTTATTGCTTTCGATACTTTTTTCTATAGTTGCTGCCTCATATTGAGTTCTTAAATTTTTCACACTCATTTCAAGTAGTAATTTTTCTTCTAAGAGTTTTTCAATTTGGCTACTTAGAGCTAGGTTTTCATCACTTAGATTTAAGTTTTCATTACTAAGATCATTTAACTGTAGCCTCATTGCTTCCAAGCTATTATTTAAAACATCTAGATTTTCTATTTTAGAAGCTAGTTCTTGAGTAATTGATTCAATTATTCCATCTTTCTCAGAAGCTGATTCGCCTAACTTAGATATTTCTTTATTGGCGTTGTCTAAAAGGCTTGAAATACCAGAATTTTCATCAGAAGTGTTAACGTTTGAAACTGTTTCTCCTGAACATGCAATAATTATAAAAACTAATAAAATTATTAATAATCTATTCATATTTGCATTATATATAATTTATAAATAATGATTACTAAAGATCAAATTTACACTGCTCAAAAAAATTGGGGTGACGGTATAGTCAAGATTGGAACTTTAATGAATGATGAATCTGCCTGCTTCAAATTTACAAGTTCTTTTTTGAATAATATTTATGATTTTAAGAACAGTGAAGTTTTATTTAAACCAACAAAAGCTTCTAAGGAACAATTCAGACCTAAAATTGAGATGGCATTGTCATATTTTTTAGGGGGAAAAGATTCTTTTTGCATTGAAGATGAAGGCTTTGCATTAAAACCTTGGGTTGAAGTTAAATTTGAAAATTCAGGTTTTATTATTGAAGAAAATAGAGCTATTGCAATGGGGAATTATTTTTTTACTGATTCTAAGGGCAGTATTCTTAAAGTTGAATACACTTTTGGATATAAGCTATCTAGAGATAAATTAGTAATAGACCTACACCACTCTTCGTTACCTTTTTCATAATTATGACTCAAAGACTTCATTATCTAGATTCTGTAAGAGCATTAGCAATGTATCTAGGAATACTTCTTCATGCTACTCTTACTTTGCTTCCCTGGCATGGAGATTATGAAATGAAGGAAGGGTATAGTCTTTTATTATTGTTTATACACGGATTTAGGATGCCTCTTTTTATGATAATTAGCGGGTTTTTCACGGAAATGATAATACGAAGATATGGTGTGTCTCAATTTATAGATAAAAGATTAAGGAGAATAGGTCTCCCATACATAGTTTTTGTCCCCTTGATAACAATTCTATTTATCTCTACATATATGATTGGAGGATTTTTTGTTGATTGGGATTCAATAAATATAACTGAAGAGGCAAAAGAGGCAAAGCTTGATGATGAATTTAACCATGGTCACCTTTGGTTTATGTATTTTTTACTAATTTTTACTTTTCTTTATTCAGGAATTACTTATTTTTCAAAAAAAATAAGTTTCAGAATAAATATTAATTATTGTCTAATAGCAATAATGCCAACGGTCTTATTTTTTATCATTTTTCAACCAGGGGGTATTATTTCTAGACCTGCTACGGATCTTAGCTTTTTTCCTCATTGGTCAATATTAGGTTACTATTTTGCGTTTTTTTTATTTGGAGCATTATTTTTTAAACTTAAAAATAATGGCCAAAATTTTATAGAAAAAATTTCAAGAATTCAAATAGCCTTTTATTGGATTCCTATTGTTTCATTTATTATTTGTTTGATTATTTCTGAAAACAAAATCTACTTATTAGGAGAATTATTTAATTTTATTTATACCTGGAGTTCAATATTAGTAATTATTCTTATTTTTTATAAATTCATAAATAGATTCAACTCAAAAATAAGATATTTATCAGATGCATCCTACTACGTATATATTATTCATGTTCCAATAATAATATTATTCCAAGGAGTAGTATCAAGCTTGGAAATAAATCATTTTATAAAATTTATTTTGATTGTAGTTCTCACAACAATCTTTTCATTAATTACCTATCATTATTTTGTCAGAAAAACTTTAATTGGTATTCTATTGAATGGAAAAAGAGCTTAGGAGTAAAATTACTTTGTCTGCAAATTTAGAAAAAAAAATAATAGGTAACACTGGGTTGGAAATTACGACAATTGGAATGGGTGGCGCTCCTTTAGGAAACCTTGACGAAAAGACTGCAAGAAAAACTCTAGAAAAATCTTATGAATTAGGGATCAATTACTTTGACACAGCTCCCTTATATGGCGCTGGTAACAGTGAAAAGCATTATGGTAGATTTTTACCTGAAATAGATAGAGAAAGTTTTGTAATTTCAAGTAAAGTTGGACGTCTAATATTGTCTGAAGAAGAAGCAAAACATCATTATTCAAATGATTTGGTTACTCCAGCGATAGAAACTAATCTAAAAGCATCTAGCTATAAAAATAATGTTGTATTTAATTTTTCAAGAGAAGGTGTACTAAGATCAATTGAAGAAAGTTTGGAAAGACTTAATATTGATAGCTTAGATATAGTTTATATTCACGATCCTGATGATAATTATGAAATTGCTTTAAATGAAACCTTACCAACACTCTTAGAATTGAAATCTAAAGGGGTAATTAAAGCAATTGGTGCTGGTATGAATGAATGGGAAATGTTGTTAGATTTTGCTAAAAATGGAGCGTTTGATTGCTTTTTACTAGCAGGAAGATACACTCTATTAGACTATTCAGCACTTGATCTATTACTCCCAAAATGTATAGATAAAGATATTAGTATAATCATAGGTGGACCATATAATAGCGGAATATTAGCTTCAGATTTAAATGAGGAATCTACTTATTTCTATCAGCCATCTCCAAAAGAAGTGATTAACAAAGCAAAAAAAATAAAAATCATTTGTGATAAATACAAAGTTCCATTAAAATCTGCAGCTCTACAATTTGGGCTAAATCATAATTCAGTTGCTTCAACTATTCCAGGTCCAAGAAGTCCTGAAGAGGTTATAAATAATCTAGAAATGCTTTCTTTTGAAATAGATCCAAATTTATGGGAAGAACTAAGAAAAAATAAGCTTATTCCTTAAGTTTTATGAGTTTAGATTAGTACAAAACAACATAAATTTGTAATAAATCCTCTATGTATAAAAAACAGAACAGATGTAATTTTAGATAAATATATTTAGAAAAGAGGGAAAATGATTTCTAAAAAATTCGCATCAATAATGATGATTGTGGGACCAATATTGACATTAATTATGGCTTTTACAGGTCCTTTAAATCCTAATGCTGGAGTTTCATGGTCAGATACACAAGCTGTTCTTGGATTACTAGCTACTGCAAACACAGATTGGGCTCAAATTAATTTCTTGCTATTGAGCATAGGATTGATTATGCAAGTTCTAGGAATACGATACTTTGTTAATTCTATGAACTCTAATGATAGTGTCGCTAATTATTCTCTAACTGGTGGCATGGCAATGATTATGGGTGTAATTGTAGTTTTTGGAGAAGGATTGTTCTATGGAGCTGCTGCTAATGCTGCTGCTATAGCTGGAGGAGCTGGCATGGGAACTGCAGCCTCAATGTGGGCTGGAGGTCAAGCATTTGGAGCTGGTGGAAGCATACTGCTGTTTCTAGGAATGGCACTTGTGAGCATCAGTGCATATGTTACAAACACATTTAATAAAATAATTGCTATATTACTAACTGTTGTAACTATTGTGGGAGTAATTCTTTGTCTTATAGGAGAATACACTAACGATCTAATGATTATCCCATACTTGGGAACTACTATTGGAATTGTAGCTCTTGGAATACTAACTATAAGATCTAAATAATTTTAAGTATTTGTGCATTCATAAAATTATGAATGCACAAATTATTAGTTATCTAAAACAGCAATCCTTAGGCGTTTATTTATTTTACCCTTGCTTTCATGACCAGTTATTTTTATGTAACCTACTTTGGAAGTACTAGATACGTGTGTTCCTCCATCAGCTTGAAGATCCAGTCCCTGAATATTTATAGTCCTTATAATTTTTAATGATTCAGGAAGTAAATTAACTTTAGTCCTAATAAGATCAGGAATTTGAAATGCTTCCTCTCTGGGTAAAAAATCAACAGAGATTTTTCTATCCTCTTTTACCTCAAGATTAATATTTTCTTGAATTTCATCTCTAAGTTCCGCAGATAGTGAAGGAAATTCAAAATCCATTCTTCCCTTCAATGGTTCCATATTTCCTCCAGTTACTGAAGCTTTATAGTCTCTCCATACAACACCACACAATATATGCAAAGCTGTATGAGTTCTCATAAGCTTAAATCTTCGATCCCAATCAATACTACATAAGACAGTGTCTCCAACAGATAACCCCTTTAAATCAGCAAAAAAATGTGCAATTTTTCCATCTTTCCATGAAACCTTATTAATTTCTATATCATCCTTTCCTGATGAGATAAAACCAATATCATTTGGTTGCCCTCCTCCTCCTGGAAAAAAAATAGTTTTATCTAAAACTATGTAATCTTCATTAATTTCAATTATTTTTGATTCAAGTTCTTGTTTATAAGCATCTGAATTATATATTTGCTCTGTCATTTTTTATCAAATTGTTTATATTTATTAGAAACTATTTTAGAGTTTAATAAAAAGTTAATTAACGAAAATTATAGTTAAATAGAAATGAATTACAAAGAGAAAATTAAGTTTTTAATACCTAGAGCTATCTTATTGATTATATTTTCTATAATTGCTGTTATTCTAAGAAAAAATTTATAGGGAGAATTTATGGATAATAATGGAGTGCATTTTATGATGCCCACAGTTTTCAACGATGAAGATTCTATAGATATAAAATCAATGCATAATATTTGCGAATTTGCTAAAAAATCTGGTTGTAAAGGTTTAGTTTTATTAGGAGTTATGGGTGAGGCACATAGATTATCAGAGCATGAAAGAAATTTCCTAATAGAAGAAATTTCTCAACTATCAAAAGAACTTGGCTTAATTCTTACAATTGGTGCTAGCGCAGAAAGCGGTTATCTTGCAACAAGTTATGCAGCTACAGCTTCAGAATCTGGAGCAGAACAAGTTATGGTAGCACCCCCAATCATGAAAAAGCCAAATGAAAATGTTCTTTTTAGGTATTACGAAGATATAAATAATTCAATTGAAAAAAACACACGAATTGTAATTCAAGACTTGCCGGAGCAATCTGGGGTTCATATGAGTCCACAATTTATGGTAGATCTACATAAAAACTTGGATAAAGTAAACTCTATCAAACTTGAGGACCCTCCTACCCCATCAAAAATCTCAAAAATAGACAAACTTAGATCTAAAGACTTAAAAATTTTTGGAGGCCTTGGAGGATTGTTTTTTCTTGAAGAGCTCAACAGAGGAGCCTCTGGGACTATGACAGGTTTTGCTTTTACAGAAATATTAGTTGAGATATATAATCTATTTTCTGAAGATAAAATTACTGAAGCAAAAGATATTTTTTATAAATGGCTACCATTAATTCGCTATGAAAACACTGCGGGAATATCATTGTCTATAAGAAAAGAGATACTCAGAAAACGAAAAATAACAAGTTATTCAAATGTAAGATATCCGTCCCCAGCAATGGATGAAGATGATAAAAATGAACTTGATTTCATACTTAAAGACTATTTATAGAAAGGAATATTATGAGACATTTAAGCTTCAAAGGAGTTTTCCCTATATTACAAACCCCTTTCAATGAAAAAAAAGAAATTTCTTTTGAAGGTGTACGAAAAGAAACAGAATGGTTGATAGAACAAGGTGTTGACGGGATAGGAATTGCAATTGCCAGTGAGGTTTTCAAGTTAAATGATATAGAAAAATTTGAGCTACTGAGTGCTGTAGTTGATCAGTCTGCAGGAAGGGTTCCGATTATTATGAACACAGGTCAAGAAAGCACAGAGTACACCATATATATGTCAAAAAAAGCACAAGAATTAGGTGCACAAGGTTTGATGATAAAACCTCCTGTTTTTGATAACGCTCCCCAAAAATATATAGAGGATCATTTCATAAACATTGCAAAGGCTGTGAATATTCCTATTTTTTTGCAGGATCAAGGAAACTCCCCTATTTCAGGAGAATCAGCGGTAAGGTTATCAAAAAATCACGAAAATATTTCATATATTAAACTCGAAAGCGTTCCTACTATCCCCAGATTTGACTATTGTAATGAAAACTCTTCAAGAGACACCCTTATTCTTTTTGGAGGAGTTGGTGGCTCCTTCTTCATTGAAGAATTAAGGAGGGGCTCTTCAGGAACAATGCCAAGCTCTGTAATGCCAGATATGTTTATAAAGGTTTGGAATTTATGGAATGAGAATAAAAAAGAAGAAGCGCATAATATTTATAGTGCTCATTCTGAATTGATAAAGATATTGAATCAAGGATTAGGCATTGCAAGCTCTATAAATAAATACGTTTTATACAGAAGAGGTATTTTTGATAAATCTATAGCTTTTTCAAGAGAACCTGGCTTAAAGCCTACTGATCAACACTTAAGAGAGATAGATAGATTGATTGAAAAAAATAATTTGATTTAATTACATAAAAGAAATTTCTATATATTTTTTTAAATTATTGAGATAATCTTCTTCATAATATTCATAACCTTTGGCATGTTCACACTTTTCATAAACTTGATATTTTGAACCATCAGGAGAAAATTCACTTATCATGTCAGAATGAGATATTGGAATTCTATCATCATCTAAACAGTGATATAGCAAAACAGGACGTTCGAAGTCATTTATAGAATTCAGGCCAGAAATAATATCGTTAGTTTCAATATCATATATAAAATCAATACTACGTATAATTCCAAATTTTAATAATTTAGCAATAGACTCAGGAATAAAAGTTCTTGAAGAAACTTCAGCTGCCATCAATTCAGGTAAGTCGTAAAAGGGGCTATCAGCAATTATTCCTTTTATTGCCGGATCCATAGACGAGTTAGAAAGAACAATCGTTCCTCCATAGCTAATTCCGTATAAAACCATCTCTTCAATTGAATGGTAATCTCTTAGGTAATTAATTGAAGCCTTAAGGTCTTTTCTTTCAACATAAGCCAACCCAAGATTTTTACCCTCAGAATCTCCATGAGCTCTCAAATCAAAAGCAAAAACAGAATAACCCATATCATAAATATCTTTGATTAGATCAAGCATATAGCCATCAGATTTATTCGAATCAACCCCATGAATCATAATTACTGTCTGAGGGTTTTTATTTTTTATAAACCATCCTGATAATTTAATCTTGTCTTCGGTAATAAATATATCTTCTGAATACTCAAGGCCTACAGAAGAAGGATTGATTTCAGGTACTTTCCTCGTAGCCTTTATAGCTATAGTTGTAATGTAAATTGAAAGAATGAGATAGATTGATACAACTAATAATAGGATAGTGGTAACAGAAATATATAAATATTTTTTAGAAAAATTCAAAACTAAGTGTTGTAGTTACAACCAATACCTCTAAAACCAATTTCAACTTTACCGTCAGAATTAACTAATACTGGAGTTATTCTGTCCCCCCCAGAAAGTTTTTCAACTTCTTCCCACATTTCTGGTTGTTTTGAAACATCTATTTCTTCGAACTGAATTGATTTTTCTAAAAGTTCTTCCCTCATCAAGTCGCAATATCCACAGGTAGGATGGCTATACATTATTGCTTTACTTTGTGCTTTATTTGACAAGCTCAAATGATACCTCTTAAAAATTGTAATTAAATCTATTGATTATTATTGTAATAAATCTTATCATAGTTAGATAGTAAAAAAATTATTACCCGCTCAGCGAGCTGACCTAAATCGTTGAGAGGGTTTTTTGTTTTAATGCAACTGGAGAAATTAGATGGTAATAGCAGATAGAAACACCTCAAGTGTAGATAATAAAAAATGGTTCAACAGAATCGACAATGTAGTTGATGTTCCTAATCTTTTAGAAATTCAAACTGAATCATTTGAATGGCTAAAGGGGCCTGGAATAGTTGAGCTAATCGAAGAAATATCTCCTATAGAAGATTTTTCTGGTGGCAGATTCGAAGTAAGACTTATAGACCATGAAATAAGAGAGCCCGAGTTTACAGAAGAACAATGTAGAGAAAAAGAAATAACTTATCAAGCACCATTGTATATCACTGTTCAACTTGTAATTAAAGAAACACAAGAAATTAAGGAACAGGTGCTATTTTTTGGACATCTACCTTTAATGACGAAGACAGGGACATTCATAATTAATGGAGCAGAAAGAGTTATTGTTTCTCAATTAGTAAGATCTCCAGGTGCTTACTTTACTACTGAAACAGATCCAGCAACAGGTAGAGAATTATGCTCCGCTAAACTTATTCCATATAGAGGTGCTTGGATAGAATTAGAAACTTCTAATAAAGATATTATTTCTGTAAAAGTAGATAGAAAAAGAAAAGCTAACATAACCACTTTACTTAGAGCAATAGGTTGGAATTCTGATCAAAAAATAATAAATGAATTCAAAAATGTTGACGTTGATTCTACACATAAATTTATAAAAGCAACCCTTGCTAGAGAAGGTAAAGATGTAACACAAGATGAAGCTCTCATAGAATTTTATAAAAGACTTAGACCCGGAGAACCTCCAAGTGTTGAAAATGCAAAAAATTTAATTGACGGAATGTTTTTTGACCCTAAAAAATATGACTTAGGTAAAGTTGGTAGGCATAAACTTAGCGCAAAATTATTGAATGCTAAAATTGATCAGAACTTAAACGCAGAAGATAGAACTTTAACAAAAGAAGACATTATTGGTATTATCAGAAGGCTTATTCAAATAAACAATGGGCAAGTTAGAAAAGATGATATTGACCATTTAGGAAATAGAAGAGTTAGAGGGGTAGGAGAGTTAATTCAAAATCAAATCAGAGTTGGTTTGGTGAGAATGGAAAGAGTTGTAAAAGAAAGAATGTCAACTCAGATCGATCCAAGTAATACTACTCCAGCAGCATTGATAAACATTCGACCTATTGTTTCAGCTCTTAGAGAATTCTTTGGTGCGTCGCAATTGTCTCAGTTTATGGATCAAACAAATCCACTTGCAGAACTAACTCATAAAAGAAGGCTTTCTGCTTTAGGTCCTGGTGGACTATCTAGAGATAGAGCAGGATTCGATGTCAGAGATGTTCATCACTCTCATTATGGAAGAATTTGCCCCATTGAAACACCTGAAGGCCCAAATATTGGTCTTCTTGGTTCTTTATCTACATTTGGAAGAATTAATGAGTTTGGGTTTATAGAAACTCCTTACAGAAAAGTTTTAAGTGAATGTGGAAGTAAAGATGAAGATATTATTGGAAGAATACCTTTAAATGATATTACAGATGACAAAGGCAAGGTGATAGTTGAATCTGGAAAGGCTGTAAGTAAACAAGCATTTGAAGATATTTCTAAGCTTGCTAAGCAAAATATATCTGTGGTTCCATTCCCCTCATCAAATGTTGACGATGTATCTTACATGACAGCTGACATAGAAGAAGATTTTAGGATTGGTCAAGCTACAACCCAAGTAGATAATAAAGGACAAATAATTTCAACTCAAGTTGAGGTTAGAGAAGAGGAAGGTTTTGCTCACGAAACACCTGAAAATATTGATTATATGGATGTTTCACCCATGCAAATAGTATCAGTTTCGACAGCCCTTATACCATTTCTTGAGCATGATGATGCAAACAGAGCGTTAATGGGTTCAAACATGCAAAGACAAGCTGTTCCATGTATTAGACCTCAAGCTCCTTTAGTAGGTACAGGAATGGAAAGAAGAGTTGCAATAGACTCAGGTCAAGTCATTGAGTCAAGAGCAGAAGGTGTAGTAAGCAGCGTTAATGCTGACAGAGTAATTGTAACTGACCTTGATGGAAACGATCATGTTCATGAAATGTACAAATACAGAAGATCAAATCAAGGAACATGTATTAATCAAATTCCTGTTGTTAGAAAGGGTCAAAAAGTAGAATTTAGGCAACCTTTAGCTGATTCAACTTCAACTGATGGAGCAGAACTATCATTGGGTCAAAATCTTACAGTTGCATTTATGAGTTGGGAAGGTCTAAATTACGAAGACTCGATTGTATTAAACGAAGATTTAGTAAGAAATGATAGATTTACTTCAGTGCATATAGAGAAGCACGAAATAGAAGCTAGAGATACTAAGCTAGGTCCTGAAGAAATCACAAGAGATATTCCAAATGTAGGAGAAGAGGCTTTAGTTAGTCTTGACCAAGAAGGAATAGTAAGAATTGGAGCTAGAGTAAACCAAGGAGATATTTTGGTAGGAAAAATAACTCCAAAGGGTGAAACTGAGTTAACTGCTGAAGAAAAATTGCTTAGAGCAATTTTTGGTGAAAAAGCAAGAGATGTAAAAGATAGTTCATTAAGAGTTCCTCATGGTCAACATGGAAAAGTTATAGATGTAAAAATACTTACTAAAGAAAATGGAGATCAATTATTACCTGGTGTTCAAAAAATAGTAAGAGTTTGGATTGCTCACACTAGAAAAATAACACAAGGAGACAAAATGGCAGGAAGACATGGAAACAAAGGTGTTGTTTCTAGAGTGCTTCCAAGAGAAGACATGCCATATCTTGAAGATGGAACTCCTATTGATATAATTCTTAATCCAATTGGTGTTCCGAGTAGAATGAACCTAGGCCAAATAATGGAAACACACTTAGGCTGGGCTGCTAAAATATTGGGATTCAAAGCAAGAACTCCTGTTTTTGATGGCGCAAATGATGTGATTATTGAAGATCATTTAGCTAGAGCTTGGTTTGTTACTGTCTCAAATGCCATAGACAACAAAAAATCAGAAAACAATGAAATTGACTGGGAGATTGTTGACGAATGGTTAGAAGAAAGAGGTTATCAAAGAGATAAATTATGGAGTGATGCCCCATCAAACCATGGAGTTGCTAGAGATGCTTGTCTGTCAATTTGGTTGCAGGAAGTTGCTGGAGAAAAAATAGATGACCTAAAACCAACTCAACTTATGCAAAAAGCTTTAGAGATTTCTAGAGAAAAGAAAATGTCAGCTCCAATTTTCGGAAAACAAAAGGTTTATGACGGAAAAACAGGTGTTGCATTTGAAAATCAAGTGACTGTTGGTAGTGTATATATGATGAAACTAATTCACCTAGTTGAAGATAAAATACATGCAAGGTCTACTGGCCCTTACTCTTTGATTACCCAACAGCCATTAGGTGGTAAAGCTCAATTCGGTGGTCAAAGATTCGGAGAAATGGAAGTCTGGGCATTAGAAGCCTATTCTGCAGCTTATACTCTTCAAGAAATGCTAACAATCAAATCAGATGATGTTGTAGGAAGAGTTAAAACATATGAAGCGATAGTTAAAGGAGAGCAAGTAATCCAACCTGGAGTACCTGAATCTTTCCACGTTTTATTGAAAGAGTTGCAAGGTTTAGGTCTTTCAATTGAATTATTAAATAAGAGTCTAAGCGAAGAGCTCCCAACAAGAACGGGGGCTACTTCAGGAGAAATAGATTGGAACGATATGTTAGATATTTCTGATTTTGATGAAGATACTGATATAGAAATTGATGACGAATTATCAGATGAATCAAGTGAAGATGAATCTGAGGAAGACAACGACAATGAAATAGAAATTACTCTTCCTGAAGATACTAATAATTCTGCTGAAGAAGAATTACCTGAAGAAGAAAATTCTGAAGAAGAAAAATAATTTCTAAACCAGTTAGAGAGCTTAAACAAGGAGAAAAAAAATGACAACTAAATCATCATCAGACTTTAATTCTATAAGAATATCTTTGGCATCCCCTGAACAGATTAGGGCCTGGTCTTATGGAGAAGTAACAAAACCCGAAACAATAAACTACAGAACACTAAGACCTGAAAAAGACGGTTTGTTTTGTGAAAAAATATTTGGTCCTACCAAAGATTGGGAATGTTACTGTGGAAAGTATAAAAAAATAAGATACAAAGGTGTTATTTGTGACAGATGTGGTGTTGAAGTTACAAGGGCTAAGGTCCGAAGAGAAAGAATGGGGCACATCAAGCTTGCTGCTCCGGTTGCTCATATATGGTTTTCAAAAAGCACTCCATCAAGATTAGGATTACTACTTGATGTATCACCTAAAAATCTAGAAAGAGTTCTATATTTTGCACAATACATAGTTACATCTATCAACAATGATGAAAAATTAGATGCGATCAACTTTTTCAAACAAGATATGGAACAAAAAATTGAAGATCTAAAGAAAAAGTTAGATCAAATTATAGAATCTAAAGAGTTTGAGAAAGAACTAGAAATACTTGAAGTAAAAGTAAAAAAATCTGAACTTAAAGATCCTGAAAAACTTGAATCATTGCTTAGGTCAAAGTACGAAGAACTAATTGAAGAAGAGCAAGATATTCTAGAGACTAGAATTGAAGAACTGGAAGCTCTAGATGTTATGCAACTTTTGACAGAAGCTAAGTATAGAGAATATAGAGACAAATATGGTCCTGTTTTTGTAGCAGAAATGGGAGCTGAAGCTATTCTTAAGATTTTGAAGGAGTTTGACTTAGAAAAAGCTACTGAATCTCTAATTGATGAGATCAGACAAACATCTGGTCAAAGAAGAAAAAAAGCTATAAAGAGACTAAGGGTTATTGAAAGCTTCAAACAAAGTGGAAATAAGCCAGAATGGATGGTCTTAACAATTTTGCCCGTTCTCCCTCCTGAATTACATCCAATGGTTCAATTAGATGGTGGAAGATTTGCAACATCAGACCTTAACGATTTATACAGAAGAGTTATCAATAGAAATAATAGACTAAAACATCTTCTAGACTTACAAGCTCCTGAAATTATTATAAGAAATGAAAAAAGAATGCTTCAAGAAGCAGTTGATGCTCTTATCGATAATGGCAGACGAGGTAGACCTATACTAGGATCTCACAATCATAAATTGAAATCTCTAACAGATTTACTAAGAGGTAAACAAGGAAGATTTAGACAAAACTTACTTGGTAAAAGAGTAGACTACTCTGGACGATCTGTAATTATTTCAGGTCCCCAGCTAAAGCTATATGAATGTGGCCTGCCTAAAAAAATGGCATTAGAGTTATTTAAGCCATTTGTTATGAATTCTTTAGTGGTCAAAGGTTACGCTCACAACATTAAGTCTGCTAAAAGATTAGCAGAAAGATCTCAGCCTGAAATTTGGGATATTTTGGAAGAAGTAATCAAAGACCACCCTGTTTTACTAAACAGGGCACCAACTCTTCATAGACTTGGAATACAAGCATTTCAACCTGTACTTGTAGAGGGTTCAGCGATTCAGCTTCATCCTCTTGTGTGTACAGCTTTCAATGCTGACTTTGATGGAGATCAAATGGCGGTTCATGTTCCTTTGTCAAAAGAATCTGTGTTAGAAGCAAAAAAAATAATGCTATCAACAAACAATATGTTGGCTCCTAGATCAGGAGAACCAATTGTGGCTCCTAACTTAGATATGGTTCTAGGTATTTACTATCTAACAGGTATGGATAAAAAAGAGGAAAAAGATAAGATTTCAATATTTGATTCAAGAGAATCTGCTATTTTTGCTCACGAAGTTGAAAATTTAACTTTAAGAGAACCAATAAAACTAAAAATAAATGATGAGTATGTTGAAACAACAGTTGGTAGATTACTATGGCATGAAATTATTCCAGAAGAGCTAGGATTTAGAAACCAACAGTTTACAAAATCTTTAATCGAAGATCTTGTTGCAGACTGTTATGGTCTTTTAGGAAAAGATGTTACCACAGTAGTGCTTGATGATATCAAGGACATAGGTTTTAAATATGCCACGGTTTCTGGAACAACTATTGCGATCAAGGATATTGTTACTCCTCCTCAAAAACAATCTTTGCTTTCTTCAGCTGACCAAAAAATCAGAAAATTAGACGAGCAATATATGGAAGGTATGATCACACAAGCAGAAAGATACCAAAGTTCTATAAATGTATGGGAAGATGTTTCAAAAAAAATGGAATCTGCTGTTTCAGATTCTCTTCCAAATTATGCTGGAATATACTCAATGGCTGACTCAGGAGCTAAAGGAAACCTAGCACAGATTAAGCAAATGGCTGGTATGAGAGGCTTAATGTCAGATCCTAAAGGTAGAATTATTGAATTGCCTATTAGATCTTCATTTGCAGAAGGACTAAGTGTTATGGAATACTTTATTTCTACTCATGGAGCTAGAAAAGGTCTAGCTGATACAGCTCTAAGAACAGCTGACTCAGGTTATTTAACTAGACGTTTAGCCGACGTTGCACAAGACTTGATAATAAATACTGTTGATGATGAAAATGCTGTAGGCATTAGAATTAAAGCCGATGATGATAATATGGGCTCAAGTCTTGCAGACAGAATTGTTAGTAGATTCCCTTCAATCCCAGTAACACATCCTGAAACAGGAGAGGTTATTGTAGATACTGAAACTATAATTTCCCCTGCTCTTGCTAAAGAAATAGAAGCCCTAGGTATTGACGAAGTTTGGTGCTATTCACCTCTTTCATCAACTGCCAAAAAAGGTATCTCACAAAAATGTTATGGAGCATCTCTAGCCACTGGAGAACCTTCTATGATGGGAGAGGCTGTTGGAATTATTGCTGCTCAGTCTATTGGAGAGCCAGGTACTCAATTGACTATGAGAACTTTCCACACAGGTGGTATAGCAGGATTAGACATTACATCAGGTTTACCAAGGGTTATTGAGCTTTTTGAAGCAAGAATTCCAAAGGGAGTTTCGATACTTTCTGAAATTTCAGGAAATGTTAAGTTAGGTAATGTAGGTGAACTAAGAGTTGTTAGGATTTCTAATACTGAAAAAAATTCTGTAACAACTCAAATTCCTGACACACACCGAGCAATTGTAAAAACCGGACAAAGAATAGGTGTAGGAGAAACTATTATTTCTATAAAGAAATCATTAGTTTCAAAATTAAAAAAACAAGATGATTTTGAAGAAATATCGAAAGATGTTGTTGCTCCTTATGAAGGAATAGTTAGTGTATCTAAAAATGAGATAACAATCACTTGGGAAGATGAAAACGAAAGAGAATATGCAATCCCTGCTGCATCTGAACTGCTAGTATCAGATGGACAAAAGATTGAAGCTGGAGATCCAATAACATCTGGTCCTAAAAATCCACATGAAATATTAAGGATTCAAGGTGTAGAAGAAGTTCAAACTTACTTAGTTAACGAAGTTCAAGCAGTTTACAGGTCTCAAGGTGTTCATATACATGATAAGCATATTGAAGTTATATTGAAACAAATGCTTAGAAAGGTAAGAATTGAAAATGCTGGTGACACAGGTTTGCTACCAGGAGAGCTTATTGATAAGTTTGATTTTGAAGAACTAAACAGCGCTATGCTCAATGAAAACAAGGAAACAGCTGAAGCTATACCTGTTCTTCTTGGAGTAACAAGAGCGTCTTTAGTTACAGATTCTTTCTTGGCTGCAGCTAGTTTCCAAGAAACAGCTAGAGTGTTAACTGAAGCAGCTGTAAATGGATCAGTTGATCAATTATCTGGATTAAAGGAAAATGTTATCATCGGAAGATTGATTCCTGCTAGAATGGATCAGTCTCCTGAGGGTCTAGAATTATTAGGAATTGATAAAGATAGCATTTCGTCAGAAGGCACAGGGCTAACAGGAATGACAGAGGCACCTGCAACTTTTGAAGAAGCATTAGCTGCTATTGCTGGTGATGAGGAAGGAAATGGCAATAAAGATTCTGACTCAACTGAAGATTTATTAAATTTATTAAATCTAGATACAGAAGAAAATAGCGATGAAAATGAATCTGAAGAAATAGATTTAGATAACATGCTAAATCTGGATGAAGATTCAGATACTGAAGAAGAAAAAGAATAATAGTTTTTTGGGCGGTTAGCTCAGCTGGCTAGAGCGCGTCGTTGACATCGACGA
>CEUR01072278.1_pt1 | contig 16933 bp, 18 predicted proteins | sample 356411 | NCBI WGS metagenome assembly CEUR01 (sample SAMEA2622715, study PRJEB7988) | marine metagenome | biome: marine biome (ENVO:00000447); feature: surface water layer (ENVO:00002042); material: "saline water (ENVO:00002010), including plankton (ENVO:xxxxxxxx)" | depth 5 m
AATAATGCTGCCGATACTAAACCATGACTTAACATTTGAATAATGGCTCCGTCTATTCCTTCTTGCTTAAACGTAAATAAGCCAATAGTTACGTATCCCATATGTGCAACAGAAGAATATGCTATTAATTTTTTCATATCTTTTTGCATTAAAGCTACTAATGACGCGTATATAATAGCAATGACACCTAGTGTAAAAACTAATGGAGCATAAAATTCACTTGCGTTAGGTAACATAGGTATTGAAAAGCGAATAAAGCCGTATCCTCCAACTTTTAACAATACTCCTGCCAATATTACAGATCCTGCTGTAGGAGCTTCCACATGAGCATCCGGAAGCCATGTATGAAAAGGCCACATAGGTGTTTTAACTGCAAATGATGCAAATAATGCCGGCCATAATAATAACTGTAGTTGATATGGAAAGTTATATTCCATTAGTTCACGAATATCAAACGTCCCAGATGAATAACCCATTACTATTATAGCTATCAAAAATAATACTGATCCAGCTAAAGTATATAAGAAAAATTTAAACGCTGCATAAATTCTTCGAGGTCCTCCCCAAATACCAATAATTAAAAACATAGGTATAAGTAGAGCTTCAAAGAAAATGTAAAATAATAGTAAATCTAGAGCACAGAATGTTCCTATCATTAAAGTTTCTAATAATAGGAATAGTATCATGTATTCTTTTACTCTAATTACGATAGATTTCCAACTTGCCAATATACATACTGGAACAAGAAATGCTGATAAAACAACAAAAAGCATAGAAATACCATCTATTCCTAATCTATATGAAATACCTGCCGTTGAAAATAAATTAACCTCTTCTATGAAATGAAAACCATTAGCTTTAGGAAAATTTAACCATAAAAATAATGATAAAATAAATACTACTAACGAAGTCCATAATGCTACCATTTTAGTGTTTTTTATTATGGTCTTTTCTTCCCCATCAATTAAGCTTATAAAAAAAGCTCCAAAGATAGGAATAAAAATCATTAATGATAAAATTGGCCAACTACTCATTTTACATTAATCCAAAATAGACAAGAAACTGCCAACTAAATAAAATAATTAAACCAAAAAACATAGTAAAAGCATAATGATATACATAACCACTCTGAAGTAGCTTAATTTTATTAGCTAAACGAGCACATAAATAAGCTATACCATTTGGTCCGAATCTATCTATGATCCTAATATCTCCTACAGTCCATAAGATATTACCCATTTTCTTTAGTTGTTTTGTAAAGGCAAATTCGTACAATTCATCAAACCAAAATTTATTTTTAGAAACTCTATATAATCTTGGAAACTTTTCAGAATAAATTTCTGGAAGTGTTAATTTTTTTATATAAAATAACCAAGCAAAGTATATACCAAAAAGAGCTACAATAATTGGAGATAGTTTTACCAATAAAGGAACATAATGTGCATTAGCTAGAGCTTTATGATTATCTAATATTAAAATTGATCCTAACCAAAAATCGTGATGAGTATCTACCATTCTATAACCTATCCATCCAGAAATTATGGCTCCTATAGATAAAATAAAAAGTGGAATAAGAATATATAAAGGAGATTCATGTGCTTTACTTATATCAGTTCTAGCTTTACCATGAAAAACCATAAATAAAATCTTCCATGAATAAAAAGCTGTCAAAAAAGCCGCAATCAGGCCTAAATAAAATGCAATATATCCAAAACCACTATTATGTGCCCATGCAGCCTCTAATATAATATCCTTTGAGAAAAAACCTGCAAATGGAGGAAGGCCAGCTAATGCAAGTGAACCTATCCACATTGCTATACAAGTATATGGAAGAGTTTTAGCAAGCCCACCCATTTTTCTTATATCCTGCTCATCTGATAATGCATGAATGACAGAACCCGCTCCTAAAAATAATAAAGCCTTAAAAAACGCATGTGTCATTAGATGAAACATGCCAGCAGAATATGCTGAAACTCCACATGCAAAGAACATATAACCTAATTGACTACATGTAGAATAAGCAATAATTTTTTTTATATCATTTTGAGTGATAGCAATACAAGCGGCGAAAATTGACGTTGTAGCACCCACCAAAATTACAAAATTTAGAGATATAGGAGCGTATTCAAATAATGGAGAGCATCTAGCGACAAGGAATACGCCAGCTGTTACCATAGTAGCTGCATGAATAAGTGCTGATACTGGAGTAGGACCTTCCATTGCATCTGCTAACCAAGTATGTAGACCAATTTGAGCAGATTTACCCATAGCTCCGATAAATAATAAAAAACATGCCAACTCAATGTATGGTATATTTATATTAAAAAATAAAATACTAGTATTTATGAATGAAGAGACATTAGCAAAAACTATATTAAAATCTAAACTTCCAGTTAATTTATATATAACGCAAATACCCAAAATGAGCCCTAAGTCGCCTACTCGGTTTACGAGAAATGCTTTTATAGCAGCAGCATTTGCACTTTGTTTTTTAAACCAAAAACCTATGAGCAAATAAGAACATAATCCAACACCTTCCCAGCCAAAAAATAATTGTAGGAAATTATTGGACGTAACTAACATAAGCATTGCAAAAGTAAATAATGATAGATATGAAAAAAATCTGGGCTTATGCTCATCATGTTCCATATATCCTATTGAATATAAATGCACTAAACTAGAAACTAACATGACTACAAAGAGCATAATTGCACTTAACATATCTAGCTTAAGCGCCCAACTTACAGTTAATGATTCAGATTTTATCCAATAACCCAAATGAACAATATATGACTCTCCGCCAATGGCTTGAATCAATAAAATTATAGAAAAAATTAATGATACAAAACAAAATAAAGTAGGAATCCATATAGATCCTTTCCTACCAAGAATAGCGGGAAATAAACCGCTAAAAATCGAACCTAATAATGGCAAAAATACTAAAAGTTTAAGCATTTTATCCTTTCATACTATTTGCATCATCTACAGCTATAGATCCTCTTGATCTAAAGAATACTACTAAAATTGCTAAACCAATAGCAGCCTCTGCAGCAGCAACTGTTAGAACAAATAAAGCAAATACTTGCCCTAAAATTAAATCTAGATGTGTAGAAAAAGCGATGAAATTAATATTTACAGCTAACAGCATTAATTCTATTGACATTAAAATTATTATTAAATTTTTTCTATTAAGAAAAACACCAAATATACCAATTGTAAATATTATGGAGGATAAAATAAGATAATGAGTAAGGCTAATTTCATACATTATTTTGCACCTTTTCCTATCTCTACTTTATTAACTTGAATAGATTCTGATTTATCACGCATAGTTTGTTTTACCGCATCTTGTTTTCTAACATTATCTCTTTTTCGATGAGTTAAAACAATCGCCCCTATCATCGCAACTAAAAGTATTAATCCAGCACACTGGAATAAATAAATATAATCAGTATATATTACTTTACCCAAAGCTCTTGTATTCTCTTCCTCTGATAAGGTTACAAACAATTCGCTACCAGGAATATTACCAATTCCGTACTTCATACCAATATAAGAAAAAATAATTTCTCCTAAAAGAATAGCTCCTATTAAAAGTCCAAGCGGAGCATTTTTTATCATTCCTGTCCTAAGAAGACTAAAATCAATATTTAACATCATAATTACGAATAAAAATAATACAGCAACGGCACCTACGTAAACTACAAGAAGAAGCATAGCTAAAAATTCTGCTCCCATTAAAACAAATAAACCAGTTGCATTAAAAAATGTAAGAATTAGAAAAAAAACAGAGTGAACGGGATTTTTTACGGTAATCACCATTATTGCTGACAATACAGCTATAATTGAAAATAAATAAAAAAATAATGAGAGCATAAAAATTAACCTCTAGACTACCTAAACTGTTTATCTTTTTGAATATTTTTAGATAGGACTGATTCCCACCTATCACCATTTTCTAATAACTTTTCTTTATCGTAGAAAAGTTCTTCTCGGGTCTCTTTTGCAAATTCATAATTTGGGCCCTGAACAATAGCATCCACGGGACATGCTTCTTCACAAAGACCACAATAAATGCATTTTGTCATATCGATATCATATCTAGTAGTTCTTCTACTACCATCATCTCTAGGCTCAGAGTCAATAGTAATTGCCAAAGCCGGACAAACTGCCTCGCATAATTTACATGCAATACATCTTTCCTCACCATTAGGATATCTTCTTAACGCATGCTCACCTCTAAATCGAGGACTTATTTTTCCTTTTTCAAAAGGATAATTAATAGTAACCGGTTTTCTAAACATGTACTTTAAAGTCAAAAACATACCAGAGCACAGTTCCCCTAACATTATGAACCAAAAAGACCTAAATATTTTACCCAAATAAACTCTCCTTATGTACTTGAAGGCAATAAATCAAAAATAATTAAAAAACCTGAGGTTAAAACAACCCATAATAAAGAAAAAGGAAGAAAAACTTTCCATCCAATTCTCATTAATTGATCATATCTAAATCGTGGAAAAGTTGCTCTAACCCATAAAAAAGTAAATAGCATTAAAGATGTTTTTGCAGAAAACCAAATAAAGCCCGGAATTTCATTCAATAAGGCTATATTAAAAGGAGGTAACCATCCTCCTAAAAATAAAATGGTTGCCATTCCGCTCATCATAATCATAGCAGCATACTCTCCTAAAAAAAACATAGCAAAAAGCATAGAGGAGTATTCGGTAAAGTATCCTCCAACTAATGATGATTCATCCTCAGGTAAATCAAATGGTGCTCTGTTAGTTTCAGCAAGAGCAGAAATAAAAAAAACTATAAACATTGGAAATAATGGAAAAACGTACCAAACTGATTTCTGGGCATAAACTATATCACTTAAGTTAAGTGAGCCAACACAAACTAAAACTGTAACTATTACTAAACCTATTGATACTTCATAAGAAACCATTTGAGCTGCAGATCTCAAAGCTCCCATAAAAGCATACTTTGAGTTACTTGCCCATCCAGCCATTATAATGCCATATACTGATAAGGAAGATATAGCAAATAAATATAAAATACCTACGTTAATATTAGAAATAACCCAACCATCCGCTATAGGAATAACTGCCCAAGCAGCTATAGAAAGTGAAAATGCAACCATAGGTGCTAAAAGAAAAACTATTTTATTTGAAACTGTAGGAAATATGGTTTCTTTTGAAAAAAGTTTTAGCCCATCTGCGAGTGGCTGTAAAAGTCCAAATGGACCTACAACATTAGGTCCTTTCCTCAACTGAACAGAAGCAATAACCTTTCTCTCAGCATATGTTAAAAACGCAACGATAATTAATAGTGGTACCACTAATGCTATAATTTTTAATAAAATAAAGGCAAAAGTTATAAAACTCTCATTTACAAATAAATTTAACATTACATACCCAGTTTACTTTTAGCAATGGAACATTTTGCCATGGTCTCAGATGACCTAGAAATAGGACAAGTCATAAAATAATTCATTTTTAAAGGCTTAATACTTACATTATTTAATTTAACTTTAGTATCACCAATATCACTCGTTTCAGATTTTAAAAGTGAATTTTCAATAACAAAATTTTTATTAATATTTTCAAAATAAGATCTTAATTGAGATATATTATTATATGGTAAAGTCTTATCAATATATTCAGAAAAAGCTCTTATAATTTTCCAATCCTCTTTAGCATTACCAGGAGGAGGAACAGCAGCATAGGTTCTTTGTACCCTACCTTCTGTATTAATATATGTTCCATTTTTTTCAGTGTAAGCTGAACCTGGTAAAATTAAATCCGCAGACTCAGCTCCAAAATCTCCGTGGTGACCTTGATAAATTATAAATGCCTCAGAGTCCTTTTCAATAATTTCTTCATCATAACCTAATAACCATAGTAATTTAATACTTTTATTTTTTACTCCTTCTAAAATTTCTCTTGTATTTAACCCACCTTCTCCTGGAACAAATCCTGCCTCTAATGCTCCTACTCTGTTTGCTGATGTATGTAACACTCCTATACCATTCCATTTATCAGAATAAGAATTATATTTCTTAGCAATCTCTCTAATTCGACCCAAAATACCTCTGCCATCTTCTCTATTAAGAACAGATTCACCTATTAAAAACAGAGTTTTATTGGATTTTTCTAATATTTTATTATAACTATGTTTTCCTTTGAAAATCTGCTCAATAATTTTTACATCATCCCCTAACTCATTAATATTATAGCTAGCTTTATCACCCCCTCCAATTCGAGCAATATTTATTTTATTTTCTAACCATGATTTTCTAATACGCGCATCTAATAAAGCAGCTTCATATCGTGGCTCACTCCCAATAATTAGTAAATTATCTATTTTTTCAATACCTGATATTGTAGGATTAAATAACCAGCCACTTCTATCTTTTTTTTCTGTAGGTAAATTTGATAATGCAGGTCTACTATCAGTATTACAAACATTTAATGATTTCATTAAATCCAGAAGAGCAACTATAGACTCTAAACAAGCTTGACCACCTACTATAGATGCTATCTCTTTTGGCTTTAAAATGCTTGTCATTTTAGCCATAAGTTGAAAAGCATCTTCCCAAGAACATGCTACTAATTTACCCTTAGAATCCCTCTTGTATGGAACATCTAATCTTTGATTGATTAAACCATCTATAGCAAATCTAGATTTGTCACCAATCCACTCTTCATTGATATCCTCATTTAATCTAGGAAGAACTCTCAAAACTTGACCATTTTTTGATCCAATTTGAATAGAAGAGCCCAGTCCATCTAAAACATCTATACTATTAGTCTTTGATAATTCCCATGGTCTCGCTTTAAATGCATAAGGAGCAGAGGTAAGAGCACCAACTGGGCATAAATCTATAATGTTTCCAGATAGTTCTCCGCCAAGACCAGAAGGAGAATTAGTAATAATTTCCATATCTTCTCCTCTACCAATAGCGCCCAAATCATGCACTCCTGCAACTTCATCCATAAATCTAACGCACCTAGTACAATGAATACATCTAGTCATAGTTGTTTTAATTAATGGACCAAAAGGCTTATTTTCTACAGACCTTTTATCTTCTTCATATCTAGTATTACCTCTACCATAATATAGAGCCTGATCTTGTAGATCACATTCTCCACCTTGATCACATATAGGACAATCTAAAGGATGATTAATTAGTAAAAATTCCATAATACCTTCTCTTGCAGCTTTTACAGACTCAGAATTTGTAACAATTTTCATACCTTCAGCAGCTGGCATAGCACAACTAGCTACAGGCTTAGGAGAGCCCTCTAAAGCAACTAGGCACATCCTACAATTTCCTGCTATAGACAACCTCTCATGAAAACAAAAACGTGGAATTTCAACTCCTTTTTTTTCACAAGCCTGCATAACTGTAGAACCATCTTCTACTTCTATTTCTTTATCATCCACATATACTTTTAACATCAAGAAATTCCTACTCAGCTACTTTTAAAATATTATAGTTATTAATTCTATTTTCTATTTCATGCCTAAAATGTTTTATTAATCCTTGCACCGGCCATGCAGCTGCATCACCAAGAGCACAAATAGAGTGTCCTTCTATTTGATCACAGACATTTTTCAGTATATCAATATCTTTAATATCAGCGTTACCATGTATTAATTTTTCCATAGATCTCATCACCCAACCAGTTCCTTCTCGGCATGGAGTGCATTGTCCACAAGATTCATGCTTATAAAATTTTGATAATCTCCAAATAGCTTTAATTATATCTGTAGATTTATCCATAACTATAACGCCTGCTGTTCCTAAACCTGTACCTACATTTTTCAAAGAATCAAAATCCATAATTACATCTTCACATATTGTATTAGGGATTAGAGGAGTTGACGATCCTCCAGGAATAATAGCTAACAAATTATCCCAACCACCAATAACTCCACCTGCATGTAATTCTAATAGCTCTTTTAAAGGGATACCCATCTCTTCCTCAACAACGCAGGGTGAATTTACATGGCCGGAGATACAAAATAGCTTTGTTCCTGTATTATTTTTATTACCAATTGATGCAAACCAATTTGCACCACGTCTCAAAATTGTGGGAACCACAGCAACAGTTTCAACGTTGGATACTGTAGTTGGACAACCATATAATCCTGCATTTGCAGGAAATGGAGGCTTCAATCGTGGTTGTCCTTTTTTTCCTTCAAGGCTTTCTAAAAGAGCAGTTTCTTCTCCGCAAATATATGCTCCCGCACCCCTATGCAAAGTAATATCAAAAGAATATCCAGTTTTACATGAATTCTTTCCAATGTAACCCTTATCATATGCTTCTTTAATAGCTTTATCTAGAGCTTTAGCCTCATGAACAAACTCACCTCTTATATAAATAAAACCATGATTTGCTTGCATAGCAAATCCAGCTAATAATATTCCTTCAATCAATTTATGAGGCTCATTTCTCATAATTTCTCTATCTTTACAAGTACCAGGCTCACTTTCATCTGCATTAATTACGATATAATGAGGTTTATTTTTTTTCTTCGGCATAAATGACCATTTTAAACCTGTTGGAAAGCCTGCTCCTCCCCTTCCTCTTAATTCTGAATTCTTAACTTCATTAATAATCCAATCAGCCCCTTTTTTAATTAGTGCTTTTGTATTATCCCAGTCCCCTCTTTTCTCACTAATACTAATGTCATTTCCATTAAAACCATGTATATCACTAAATATAATATTTTTTTCTGATATCATTTTACCTTAACCTTTTTAGTTATTGGTTCTGAACCTTTTCTTTCTGATTGTGGCCCGGGAACAGGCCTATTTCCTTTTATAATATCTTCAATTATTTTAATCATTGAGTCTTTATTTAAATCCTCATAGAAATCATCATTTATTTGAACCATAGGAGCATTTGAGCAAGCCCCAAGACACTCTACCTCTAGCAAGGTAAAAATATTATCTTCAGAAGTTTCTCCAAAATCTATGCCTAATTTGTTTTTACATGCAGACACAATTTCATCACTACCTCTTAACCAACAAGGAGTAGTAGTACATACTTGAAGTAGGTTTTTTCCTACCGGTTCTAAATTAAACATAGTATAGAAAGTTGCGACCTCTAAAACCTTAATAAGCGGAACATTTAGTATTTCTGATATTACTTTCATAGCAGCATTAGGAATCCAATTATCATGTTGTCTCTGAGCCAAATCTAATAGAGGTAGTAGAGCACTAGCTTTTTTTTCTTTCGGATACTTAGACAATATAACATCAACCTCTTTTATATTTTTTTTATTAAAGAAAAAACTTTTAGGCTGTAAATTTTCTGATGCAGGTCTCCTAATACTCATCGATCTATTTCCCCAAAAACCACATCTAATGTGGCTATGCATGCTACAAGATCTGCCAGCATATGACCTTTAGTCATAAAATCTAATCCTTGAAGATGCGAAAAACCAGGAGCTCTTATCTTACACCTGTAGGGTTTACTAGTCCCATCAGAAACTAAATAAACTCCAAATTCTCCCTTTGGCGCCTCTACCGCCGTATATACTTCGCCAGCGGGAACTCGGACACCTTCAGTAAATAATTTAAAGTGATTTATTAGAGCCTCCATTGACTCTTTCATATCATCTCTCTTTGGAGGATATAACCTGGAATCTTTTACAATAATATCTCCTTTTGGGATCTTATCCAAAACCTGAGTAATTATTTTTGTACTTTGCTTCATTTCTTCAACCCTTAATAAATACCTATCATAGCAATCTCCATTTTTTCCTATAGGTACATCAAAGTCTACCTCATCATATACGGCATATGGCTGAGCTTTTCTAAGGTCCCAAGCAATCCCAGAACCTCTCAACATTGGTCCTGTAAAACCCCAGTTTAAGGCCTCCTCTGGAGTAACTACTCCCACGTCAACTGTTCTTTGTTTAAATATTCTATTATCAGATAATAAAGTTTCTATATCATCAATAATTTTTCCAAAACCAGATAACCATTCTTCAATCTCCTCAATTAAATTTAAAGGTAAATCCTGATGAACTCCTCCTACTCTATAATAAGCGGCATGTAATCTTGATCCAGAAACTTGTTCATAAAATCCCATCAACTTTTCTCTTTCTTCAAAAAGCCATAAAAAAGGAGTTGTTGCACCCAAATCCAAACCTTGAGCGGCAATTTGAAGTGCATGATTTAAAATTCTTGTAATTTCATCAAATAAAACTCTTATATATAAAGCTCTCTTAGGTACATCCAGTTTCAGTAATTTTTCAGCAGATAATACAAAAGCATGTTCTTGACACATTGGTGATACATAATCCAATCTATCGAAATAGGGAATGGCTTGCATATATGTTTTGTGTTCTATTAATTTTTCAGTACCTCTATGAAGAAGACCTATATGAGGATCTGTTCTTTCCACTACTTCTCCATCCATTTCAAGCACTAACCTAAGAACTCCATGAGCAGCAGGATGCTGAGGACCAAAATTTAAAGTCATGTTTTTTAATTCAACATCAGACATTAATTATCTTTCAAATCATTATCTTTAAAATTATATTCAGGACCTTCCCAAGGACTTTCAAAATCAAAATTTCTAAAATCTTGAATTAAGTTAACCTTTTCATTAACAACCTTTTTTTCAGAATCATCATATTTAACTTGTACAAAACCAGATAAAGGAAAATCTTTTCTTAAGGGATGTCCCTCAAAACCATAATCAGTAAGAATACGTCTTAAATCTGGATGATCAGTAAATATTACACCATATAGATCCCATACTTCTCTTTCATACCAATTAGCTGCATCAAAAATAGACGCAATTGATGGAACTGTATCACCGTCATTTACAGACAATTTTAATCTAATTCTCTGATTTAAACTTACACTTAATAAATGATAAACTATCTCAAACCTATCAATGCGATTAGGATAGTCTACTCCACATATATCAATTAATTGCTTAAACTGAAAAACCTTGTCATCCTTTAAAAAATTTAACACCTTTAACAAAATGGATTTACTTAAAGTAACGGTTAACTCTTCGTTATCAAAGTTAGTCTGTATACCCCTTCCACCAAACCTCTCTGACAAAATTTTTTGAATTCCAATGTGTCTTTTTTTATACTCATTTTGATAAATTTTATTCAATTTTACTAAACTCCTAGTGAATTCTGTCGGGTAATTTTTTTTTGTAATTGAATAATACCATATAATAATGCTTCTGCAGTAGGAGGACAACCTGGAACATACACATCTACTGGAACAATTCTATCGCACCCTCTTACAACTGAGTATGAATAATGATAATAACCTCCACCGTTAGCACAACTTCCCATCGAGATCACCCACCTCGGCTCAGGCATCTGATCATAAACTTTTCTTAATGCGGGAGCCATTTTATTTGTTAAAGTTCCCGCTACTATCATAACATCAGATTGTCTAGGACTTGGCCTAAATACTAATCCAAAACGATCTAAATCATATCTACTAGCACCAGCATGCATCATTTCTACTGCGCAACATGCAAGGCCAAATGACATTGGCCATAATGAGCCAGTTCGAGCCCAAGTAAACAACTTATCAATCCTCGCTACAACAAATCCTTTATTTCTTACATCTGAGGCGGCAGCTTCAAAAGCAGCTTTACCTTCAATAAAATTAGTTTTATTTTGATCTAATCCCATTCTAAAGCTCCTTTTTTCCATTCATAAATAAAGCCTATAGTAAGTAAAAATAAGAAAATCATCATTGATATAAATCCAAATAAACCAATATCAGATAATGCTACTGCCCAGGGAAATAGAAAAGCTACTTCTAAATCAAAAATGATAAACAAAATTGCTACTAAATAAAACCTTACATCAAATTGAATTCTAGCATCCTCAAAAGGTTCAAATCCACATTCATAAGGAGATAATTTTTCTGAGTCAGGAAGCTGTTTGCCTATTATCCAGGAAGAAAGAGCAAACATTACAGACAATCCTCCCGCAAATGCTATGAAAATCGCTATTGGAAGATACTCTAGATAGAGTGATGTCATAAATTACCTCAAAATATTATAATGAAATTTATATTAAAAAAAATATTTTTCATTTAATAGCCCTTATGTATATCTAAATTGGAATAAAGACAATAAAATTACAAAAAAAATAAAATTAAAAAAACATAAATTAATCTTTACAAAATCCAATTAAAAAATAATTAAAATAAATAATTTTAAAATACTATTTAAAAAATACCCTATTAGTGTATACTCGCATTTCGAAGCTTTAGATTAAAATTAAATAACAAAAAAAATAATTAATAAAAACAGATACTTAAAATATATATATTGGAATATTTATGAATATTAAAAAAGTTGAAATTCTAGCTTATACAGTTCCACTTAAAGAGCCGATAAAGGCATATGCGGCCGGACTAATGACAGGGTTTGGTGTGGTGATAGTCAAAATTACAGATGAGAATGGAAATGTAGGACAAGGATATACAACAATGCATAGCAATCAAGAACTTGCTATAGCGAGAATCATTGAGGATACTTTTAAACCAATTTTATTAAACAACGACTCCACATTAATAGAATATTTATGGAGACAAATGTGGAAACAAACCCATTACGCTGGTAGAGGAGGTCCTGTAAGTTTTGCAATTGCTGCAGTAGATGCAGCACTTTGGGATTTAATGGGACAAAGATTAAAACAACCTTTATGGAAACTTCTTGGTGGTTACTCCTCTAAGGTAAAAGTTTATGCAGGGAATATTGACCTTAACTTTCCGATAGAAAAAATTTTAGATAATGCTACAAAAAATATTGAGCAAGGATACAAAGCTATAAAAATGAGATTAGGTAGAGCAACTCTTAATGAGGACTTACAGAGAGTTGAAGCTGTAAGAAACCATATAGGAGATTCTATTGAATTAATGGCTGATGCTAATGAAGCTTGGAGAGTTGATCAAGCACTTAAAGCTTCTAATGAATTAGCAAATTTCAACCTCACCTGGCTAGAAGAACCTATAACTCCTGATGACTATAGAGGATATGCTTATCTCAAGAGTAATGGTGCTACTCCAATTGCTGCAGGAGAAAACTTGCACACCTTAAAAGAATTTCAGGAACTATTTTATCACAATGGTGTAGACTTCCCAGAACCGGACTACACTACTTGTGGAGGTTTTACACCATTTATGAAAATTGCTAAATTAGCAGAAGCTTATAATCTGCCTGTTATGTCTCACGGAGCTCATGATGTTCATATACAACTACTCGCTGCCTGCTCTAATACTGCATATATGGAAGTGCATGCTTTTGGAATAGAAGATTACATTACAAATCCTCTTAAAATTGAAAATGGTTATGGAATAGCTCCCGATCTTCCTGGTATCGGATTTGAATTTGACCTTGAAAAACTTAAAAAATATAAAACAAACTAGGTACTCAATATGTATAAAGAAGAATATATAAAAGTTGCTGATGCTCCAGAAGGCTTTAAAGTTTATGAGTCTCGTGATGGAATGTTTTCAGATAGAATTGGGCCCTATTTTATTAAAGGCCGATATCCTGATGTAATAATGGGAATAAGAATTTTAGATCACCACTCTAACTTAAATGGAGTATCTCACGGAGGTTTACTAATGGCCTTTGTCGATACTATAGGTGGTTATATAGCCGCAAAAGCAGGCGATGGACCAAGTGTTACCGCAAACTTTAATGCTAATTTTATGAGGCCTGCTCCGGTTGGAGCTTGGGTAGAAGGTACAGGCAAGGCATTAAAAGTAGGTAGAAAAGCAGTTTTTATTAGAGTTGAATTAACTTTAGAAAATAAATTAATTTTTTCAGCTGAAGGAATTTGGCAAAAAATAAATAAAGAGAAGGGAATAATTACATAATGAAATTATTATATACAGTAACTTCACCTATAGCTAGGAAGTGCAGAATAATTGCGAGGGAACTTAATTTAATGGATAAAATTGAAGAAGTGATTACAACAACAAGATCTGAAGACGCGTTAATAATGAAAAATAATCCAAATGGAATGGTTCCTACTCTCGAAACGGATGAAGGTTTTAATATAGTTGAATCAATGGCCATCTGTAATTATTTAGAAAAGCAAAGTAATAATAAAGAATTTATTCCTCAAGATGAAACGAAATATTGGCAAATATATGCTTTGGATTCAATAGCATCTCAAACTTTTGAATCAATTGTTTCCCGAGCAAGAGAAAGAATATATAAACCTGAAGAATTTCATTATCCTGACGGAATTAAACATGAACAAGGTAGAGCAGAAAGAACATTAAATCTTTTAGAAAAAGAAGCTCCAAGCTATATTGACACTTTTAATAAATTACATGTAACTATTGGCCTATGTGGGTTAGTACTCGATAACGTATTCCCGAATGAAGAATGGAAAAATAATAGAAATAACTTGGTTAGCATATATGAAAATTTTGTTAAAAGAGATTCATTTGTAGAGACAATAATAAAAAAAGATTAAAACTTAAAATAAGGGAAACGAATGTCTAATAATCAAAAAATTTGTTTAATTGCAGGATGTGGACCAGGCACAGGTACTGAAAGCGTGAAAAAATTTACTCAAAAAGGTTATAAGGTTGCAATGCTTGCAAGAAATATTGATTTTTTAAATGAACTCCAATCAAAATTTAAAAACTCATACGCATATAAATGTGATGTATCTGATATGGATCAAATTGCTAATGTTTGTTCTAAAGTCAAAAATGATATTGGCGCCCCAAATATATTTATTCATAATGCAGTTGCAGGTGTTGCAGATGGAGGATTAGCAGGGAGTTTTTTAAGTGATAATCCTGAGAGGTTAGATAGAAATTTTAAGGTAAACACAAAATCATTACTATACTTTGCAAGAGAACTCGCTCCGAATATGATTGAAAATAAATCGGGATCAATAATAATTACTGGCAACACTTCTGCTTTAAGAGGTAAACCTGATTTTATTTATTTTGCTCCAACAAAAGCTGCGCAAAGGGTAATGGCTGAATCACTAGCAAGAGAATTAGGTCCCAAGGGAGTTCATGTTGCATATATTTTAATTGATGCAGCCATTGATACACCAAGAACAAGACCAATATTTGCAGCGGATAAAGATGATGACTTTTTCTGCAAACCAAAAGATATTGCAGATGAAATATTTCATGTAGCACATCAACCTAGATCTGCTTGGTCTTTCAACGTAGAACTTAGACCGGATAATGAAAAATGGTAAATAAAAACAAACCTTTAATGAGAATATTTTGCTATATACCTACTCCAAGACTTTGGAAATCTTCAATAACAGCCAGATTCATAGATGTTAATATTGAAGTAAGAGGAACAAAACCTCCAGAAATTAAAAACTGGTTATGGGATTTTGATGCTAGACCACTAACAGAAGAAGATAAAATTAAATTAGCAGATAAAACTTCTGTTGGAAGAACAGGCTTTTCTATAAAGCTCTATAAAACAGATGATTTTTTAAAAGCGCATCCTTATGGAACTATTCCAGCTGCCTTCAGCTCTGATGGGAAAATAGGAGTTTTTGAGTCTAATAGTATAATGCGATTGGTAGCCCGGCTAAAGAAAAAGAATAACAATATATATGGATCTAATCCCTATGAAACATCAAGAATTGATGGTTTTTTGGATGCTTCCCTTATCTTTGCAAGATCATCACAAAAATATCTTCTTTCTATTAATAATGGCTCAGCAACACTTAAAATTAGAAATGAAGCTAAAGAAGCATACATGAATTATATGATAGGCATAGAAAATGCTCTGAATGAAAATAAAAAATATGGATTTATTACATCTCAAAATATTACTTTAGCTGACATATGTTTTTTCTGTGAGTTTTCATTGTTTTACAGAGAAATAATGCCTTATGAAAAATCTGATAAAATAACCTCTATAATTAAAGAAATTGGTCCTTCTAAGTTTAAATTATCATTGAAACATTTTCATAAACTTAGAAAACATCCTCTTTTTAAAATAGATTCTAAAAAATACTTAGACAGTATTGATAAGAAATCAACTTAAATCATGACCTGCCGAAGCTACTAAACCACCATCACAAGTTATCACTTCCCCTATTGTATAAGCTCCTGCTCTCGATGATAAGAATATAGCTAAGCCAGCTATATCTTCAGGTGTACCTATTCTACCGCGAGGATTTTTGCGCTCTAATTCTTTATAATCAAATTCGACTGCAGAACCCAGCATTTTGCTCGGAAAAGGACCAGGAGCTATGGCATTTACATTAATATGTCTACTCACCAATTCTGAAGCTAAAACTCTTGTCATATGATGAACAGCAGATTTAGCAGCACTATAAGAAAAATTTTTAAATTCAGGATTATTTATTCCATCTATTGAACCTATATTTATTATTCTTGATGGATCAACTGATGAAGCAGGTTTCGATAATAAAGGCAATAACTCTTGTGTAAGAAAAAACATTGATTTAACACAAAGATCCATAACTTTATCCCATCCTACTTCAGGAAAATCCTCTAGAGGAGATGCCCAGGCTGCTCCAGCATTATTTACTAATATATCTAATTTATCCTCACTATCGCTTATTATTTTCGATAACTCTCTCACTCCAGCAAGAGTAGAAATATCGGATTGTATTCCTATACACTCAGAATCATATTTATTTGAAATAATTTTTGCAGTTTCAAGAACTGTGTCTTTTGATCTAGCTGTGATATAAACCTTTGCTCCATTTGCACAAAACCCCGAAGCTATCATCTCTCCTATTCCTCTTGAACCACCGGTTACAAGAGCCGTCTTACCTTTTATTGAAAATAAATTTTCTAGAAACATATAAACCTCGATAAATTAAAAAAAATAAATATTGAACTTTAATCATGCCAATGTAATATAACCCTCTGTGAATTTCAACTATGGGT
>CEUR01037439.1_pt1 | contig 16771 bp, 10 predicted proteins | sample 356411 | NCBI WGS metagenome assembly CEUR01 (sample SAMEA2622715, study PRJEB7988) | marine metagenome | biome: marine biome (ENVO:00000447); feature: surface water layer (ENVO:00002042); material: "saline water (ENVO:00002010), including plankton (ENVO:xxxxxxxx)" | depth 5 m
TGTAATAAAAATTTTACTCCTAAACTTTCACACATTCTGCGTTTCATGTTAACATAAGTTATACTATCTTTTGATTGTCCTATTAATATAACGGAAAGACATAATTTTCTCTCTAATGTTTTTATCTTTTCTTGTAACTCTAATTTTATATGTTTTGATACACTTTTTCCATCTAAAATCATCTTATTTATGAACTATATATTACTCTTTATATATAAATTTGAAACTCTATTTTTAAAGAATTGTAACTCAAAAAAAAGAATCAAACTTAAATTAATCAAAGGAGAACACAAACAATGTCTACAAAAGTCGTGAATCTTGAGAAATCGCCGAAGGAAAAGATGTCTTTCACTCAACGTGAAATCAAGAAAGAAAAGAAGAAGGAAAGGACCGCTATCCGTAGATATTCAGAAACACAAAATGATGATTATCTACGGAAAGCTGACATCCATCGTAAGAAATGGATGGAACTTGAAAGGAATATGAAAGTTGATCAAGAAACAAAGAAAGCAAAAATGAAAAAGAAAAACATGACAGAAGATGAAGCATTTCAAGAAGCAGAGAAATACAATCTCATGATGAAGGAAGAAGGTGAAAAGAAGATGAAGATGGAAAAGGAAAAGGAAAAGAAACTTCAAGAAACCAAGACAAAAGCAAGGCTCTATCTTAAAGAAAAGAAAGAATCTCGTAAGAAGATCCAAAAAAAGAAAGAATCTCTGAAGATTGACTTCAATAAGGAACAAGATAATCTCAAGGTAGCATTCTACGAAAAGGTGAAAAATGAAAAACCAAATATTTCAAAAGCAGATCTACAGAAAGAGTTCCGTAGGTATCAACTTGACAATCAAAAGAGGGAAGATTATAAGGATAAAATACGTCTTCTATTTTCACTCAAAGGTCTTGAAGGAGAAGAACTAGAACAAGAAGTTGAAAACTACTTTGAATATATCAAAGAACAAAAAGAAATGTTTGAAACTCTTAAGCAAAAACAACTTGAAGGACATATTGAAGAACAAGATGAAGATCTAAGGCGTACTTATTTTCCACTAGATTTTGAACTGGATGATTATCTTCAAGGATACAAAGAAAAGATGATTCAAGATAAAGTTTCTGACCTTGAAGAACCTATTTCAGAAGAAGAAGTTGAAACACATGCCTCTCTCTAAATAATCATTTCTAAAAAAGATAAAAAAATTATTTTTTTTACTATTTAAGAAATATTTACATAAATTATCATAAAATGTATACAAAAGAAATGTATCTTGCAGAAAAAAATTCAATGTCCAAATATGAAAGAAGCGTTCAAGAAAGATTTGAACAATTAATTGAAGTCTTAGTTTTATATAAACAATCCAATCCACAATTAGAAGTTACTATCTCTGAAAAATCCATAAACGAAGCTGTTCAATGGTTTCAAGGTAATCTTTCAGAACTAATGAATACATTTAATAAGTAATTAAAAATATATTATCATAATATTATATACATAATGTCACAAGACTTAGGTTATATAAAAAAACAATTAGAAGGCTGTGAAGAAGTTGATAGTATTTATGATATCAAAATAGGACAAATCGTTAAATATATCACTATCAAAAATAATGAAGAATATTTTTTTGATGGAGGAAATTATGTTAAAATGGGAGATAATAAAATAGTCTTAAAAATAGGTTCTAAATATGAATATGTTCCTCTTATACACTATAATAAAGGAGGATATACAGTTTATCGTACAAGACTGTTTGTTAAAGATAATAGTAAAAATATGAAAGGAGGTGCCAAAGAATGTAAATCTTCAGAAGAATATGAAAAGATTATTAAAACACAACAAGAAATTATTGAAAAAATGAATGTTCAACTTAGAAAACAACATGAATTTATCATGAATATTCAAAACAATCAATAGTTTGATAATGATACATTGATATAGCTAATGGTAATTGTATTCCTAATACATGTAGTAATGCTGAACTATTATATCTTATTTTATTAATACAAAAATTGAAAATAGAGATAGTTTCTGTAAATAAAATCAATAATTTTGTATCATCATTTTTTTCTGTATAAAGAACAAATAAACCTAAAATCACATTCCAACATACATCGTGTAACATAAGATTACGACTATAACTTAATTGTAAATATTTTGATCCATGACACATTATACCATTAAATATAACAATTGTTGATATAATCCCTTTTGTAGTATAATCTATTAAAGGAACAAACAAAATTAATCCAATTGCATTATACATTTTATTTATTTAATATTTTTCTCTTAATAATTCAACTATTTCAAATAATACCTGGCAATCTGTATGATTATATTCAATTATTTCACTCACTTCTAGATATCTTTTTAATGGTATATTTTTATCTTTTTTTATACAAGATTCTTTAAATTGGATCATTGATTCTAATCCATTATCATTTTCTTCCCATGTTGTTTTTATCAAGCCATGTTTATATAATGCCTTTCCAACTGATTTTATTCCAAATTTAAAAATACCTTGAACAATAATCGGTTCTGTACGAAAATAATCTAATACATTTATTAAACGATATTTTGGAAATAATATTTTTGGATATGTTTCATGAATATATTTGAAATAATTATTTTCAGCATGTCCCCAATGATAAATATTTATCATTTTATTTTTTGATATTTTATACAAATATGATGAAAATTGTTTAATCATTCTTTCTTCATCATTTTTAGTAAATTCATTAATCGTTACATTGTAAAATGTTTTATCATAGATAAACCCTAATATACCTATAATTGGTTCTTTTACTTTCATAGAATCTGTAAATAAAGACTGTTTTTCATCAAAACTTAAAAAACTTTCAACATCAAAATAAATATCTGTATCACTTGATTTAATTATTTCTTTAAAATTATGCGATACATTTTTACGAGGGTATATTAATATATCTTCTTGCTGATTCATATGAATCATTCTTTCTTGAATATCTTTTTTTTTAGATTCTTTTAATTCACTTAAAATTTTTGGATCATCCCATGATTTGATATCTTTTTTCAATAAATCACAACGTTCTTCATAAGATATATTCCATACAAGTGTTATTTCTTTTATTTGATTTGCTAATTTTACTTTTTCATTTTCCCAATCTGAATAATTATAATTCATATTAGGATATAAATTAATATGATTTGGTGTTGGAATAATTGTTAATTTATGATGATTATTTTTAAGGTATCTTATCCAATTAATACTATCCAATAATGCTTTTTGTATTTTTTCATTATATTCTATTTTCGCAATAAATTCTTTTTTAGGTAAAAGTGTATTTTTGTAAAAATATTCTTTTCCTAACATAAAACATTCACAATGTTGTCCTGATAATTCATAAAAAACTTCGCGAAAAGAAAATAGTTTGCATTTTTTGTAAAATATAATTCCTTCATTTTGAACATCTTTCAAATCAATTTTAAAATGTAATGTGCTATAACATATATCGATTAATAAATAATCATTATCATTTTTACAATATAAATGAAATGGTAAATTATTTATTTTTGGAAATAGTTTTTTAAAAAGTTTGTATGTGATAATTAAATCACAATCAACAAAAATATCATTTTTATTAAGTAATATCCCTTGTAATATTAATTGTGAATCATTATATAATAATTCTTTTGTTTGATTAAATGTTGGTTGTAAAGGTATTTCAAGTCCAGATAATTCTAATATTTTCTTTAATACACTTAGTTTATAATTTTTAGATTCTTTAATAATATAATTTTTATATCCTTTATTTTCATCCTTAGTATATTTATTATGATTAATTTCAAACCAATCAGATAATGAATCTTTCATTATATGATTTTTTAAAACATTAAACTTTGGATATTTCAAAAAATATTCCATATTAATTTTTAAATTATAAAAAAAACAATTATAAAATTTTATTCTATCTTAATCCATTTTTTATGAATACTATTAATACTATATAAATCACTGATAGTACTATAATAATTTAATTCTTCACCATAATTAATTAATATATTAGATAAGATATATTCATCATTATAATATGCATGATATAATGAAATAATAGGAACAGTTTCTATATCCATAATATCTAAATTAGTATCATAAAAGTAAACACTATGTTTCTTTTGTTTATTGTTTTTCGATGACATCAAAATAATACCTACATCGATTTCTTTTTCGGATAGATTTTGTAATATTAATTCTAAATCATAATTTTGAATACGATAGTAATCATCTTTAATTTCATCAATCAATTGTTGAATACTATCATACTTTTTAGGATATTTCTTAAGTATATCTACATTAACATTACCATCTAATGACTCTAATAATACATCTTTAATGCTTTTTGCATCCATCTGAATACCCGATTCAAAAAATGCTTTTTCTAATGTTAAGAAATCATTATTCATTTTTGTTAAATTAAATACCACGGATGACCCTTTTCCAAAAATTGTTTGAATTGAATAAGGTATTGAATCTAATTTTTTCATAACTATATTACGTTTCTTGATATTCTGATTTACACCAACATTCATAATATATTTACTTTTCTTTGTAAATATTTCATCCAAGATATCTCTCTTAAAATCCGAAAATGTATAAAATATCTCATGGAATTTTGTTGAATTCATTAATTCATGAATACTAACTTTTTCTTCAATAATTTTTTCTTTGTTTTCAATCCCAAATATTAAAATCTTTTCAATAAATGTCCATTTTATTCTTTCAATTAATAAATTACCATTACTATCTTTTTCTCTTACATATAATTTACATTCGCTATTACTTTCTCCACATGGATAATTACATAGTTGATTTTTTTCATTACATAAGGTTATAAAACGATCTAATTCGTGAGTTTGATAATCTTTTTCTTTTAAAACGCGGAATAAATCATCAATGATAGGCTCCAATGTGCGATATAAACGTATCTTTTTATGTGTATCTATCATAATTGGATCATTAATTATAAAAGATATTTCATCAATTAAATCTATTTTCATAATTATTTTGGCCATTTTTGGATATGATTCACTTCTTTCAGAAATTAAATCTACGATTGTTCCGTCCATTGTGTAATTTGTTTCAAATTGACTATAGATATAATCTTGTTTATCTATTTTTTCAATAAATTCTTTTTCGTCTTTAACATAATATAAAAAGTGTATTTTATCTTTTTTACTATATAATGTTTTATCTTTTACATATCCTTCTACTAATTTAGAAGTTTCTCTAATCTTTGTAAGTATATGATGAATCCCCAATTTAATAATATAATCTTCATAATTTTTCATATTAATAAATGTCATTCTATCATCATTTGTATTTTCCATAGAATATAATGAATTATCAACTTCCAAAATACTTGGTCCTATAATACTTGGCAGTTTTAATGATAATTTTTCTTGAACAATTGGCAAAAATGTATCATTTGACATAACTAATGTTGTTACTTGTTCATCTTTATTTTTAATCATTGATTTGATAGAAAAATATTCCTTAAACATTTCAAGATAATTTGAAACATTCTTATATGTTGGCAATAACTGCATACATACATCATCATCCAAAACACAAAGTAATGATGAATTACACATTATTTCTGAATATATCTTTCCTTCATCTGATTTGATACTCACTACTTCTTTACCACGTTTTGTAAATGGTCTTTTAATAACTTTTCCATTATAACGATGTTTAGGTCCGAATTTTACTTTCATACCAACACGGATATCCTGAACATCCAAAAAACTATATAAATATTGATACTTTTTGTAAATAGGTATCGGTTCAGGTACTATAGGAATAATGTAATTTTTATGTGTGATTAAATGTGTCACATTTGAACAATTATCAATCATCAATTTTGTTGTTTTATCTCCATTTTCATTTAATATTTTTTCAAATATATCTATCATAGATACCCTTGTTTCTTTACGAATCTTTTGTAATATTGACCGATAGATTGTTTGATAATGTTCACTATCATCCAATTCTAAACTCAATAAATATGATTCACTCAAATCTCCTTTACGATATAATATTGGTTCATAAAAATTACCTCTTTTGTAAATAAAACCTATTTTCTGAGACTTTGTATATTCTGTTACTTTGATTTTTATTTCATCGTCTATATTTTCAAAAATAACAATATTTATATCATTAATAATTGTTAATAAAGGTAATATATAAGTATCATCTCTATTTTCATCACTCTTTAAAAATTCAATGTAATTATTTAATGATAATAATAATTGATACAAATAACATGTTTCATTTGATTTTATTTTATTTTCTCTTATTTCATTTTTTAACCGATTAATTGTTTTTTCAGAAAATGATCTTTTTGTTTCTGATTTATCTAAAATAGTCATAACAAACATGTTATCTTCAGAAGTTATTTTATTAGGATCTTTTCTAAATTTTTGATGAATCAAAGGACATTTTTGAAACTTGTCAAGATTTGATATCAATAAATTTCGGATTGCTTTTACAAATCCTTCTTCAGGTATAGAATCTTCATAAACAATCTTAAAATAGCTCTGCAAAAATGGAGAAGTTGTAAATACATAATCATTATCATTTTGTCTTACACCTTTACGAAGAAATCCACCTGGAAATCCTCTTTTCTTTGTAAATATCTTTTCTGTTTGATCAAAATATTTCATTAAAAATGGATGAAGATGAGCATATTTACCTTGATTTACTGGATCTTTATTAGAAATATAACCTTCTCCAGCAACCGCTTCTTGATTTTTTCTTTTTTCTCTTTTTTCAGGGTCTCCTTTCAATAATTTTGAAGAATTAAAACAACATGGTAAGCCATAACCCATTGGATGTAATTGTTTACTTTCTTCTTTGATATCGGGTAAATAATATTTAACTTCATCAGCATCAGTCCAATAAATCGCGCGGCGTTCTAAAATCGATTTACGTGTCCGTCCATTGGAACCTTTTGGTAATTTTGCAGGAACAATATTATCATTTCTCCATTTTTCACTTTTGTTATTAATATAATCTGGTCTTAAACTTAAACTACGAGAAATATCCCAATATTTTGGACAAATATATTTAATGTTATCAGGTCTTCGTGGAACATTTATCGCCTCTGAATATGATTCTCTCCCCGATCCATCCTCATATGAATTATCAATACGTTCTAATTCTTCTTCTGTAACAGCGATAGGATGTCTATCATCTACAGCACCACATAGTTTTGGATATCCATAAGCAACTCCTGATGCTTGCTTTTTCTTACTTTTAAATTTAAATAATTCAGGATCATATTCTTTTAATCGTTTTAAATAATAACTTTTTGTTTCATAAACACCATCATCTGAATCATCTACACCTCCTCCTAATTGATCAAAATCTATATCATCATCCTCATCATCATCACTATCTAATAATTCATCTAAAGCATCTTTTTCAGCATCCATATCAACATCATCTAATAAATCATCAAGATCATCTACACTATCATCTTTTTCTTCACTTAATAGTTCTTGAGATTTTTCTTCAACTGGAATTATTTCATCTTCTTCATCTTCCTCATTGTATAATTCATTCATATATTCATCAACTTTCTCAAATAAACGTCTTTGAATTGTACCTTTTTTATCATTAATATACGATAAATATAATTTCATCATTGTTTTAATAAAAACAAAAATACGACGTTGTTCATCAAATGATTTCATATTTTTAAGTTCAATAATTAAATCTTCTTTTTGATTAATCCATATCTTTATCTCAGATCCACCCTCATTAATATATGTTGATGTCCTTTGTAAACCTTCTTTCATACTCATCAATTCCTCCCATGATTCATATTCTTTTCTTATAAAATCTGGATCTTTATTATAATCTTTTGCTAACTTTTGAATAATAATTTCTGGATCTTCAAATATAATCTTATATGCTGCAATCGCTGATTGAATAGTTGAAATATTTGAATAATTATCAACACGATTATATCTTCCAATTATCTGAGATTCTATTTCTGTTTCTTGTATAGTTTTTACTCTGAAATACATAGGGAAATTCTGTAAAAAGTTTCCTAAAAATAAATTCCAATTAGGAAATGTTTTTTTATTTTTATCCTGAAAATCATCCTTACGAAATAATATTCCACTATTCAAAAAATCAATACTAGTCTCAGAATATATATTTGTAAATATATCATTGTCAAACAAATTTAATGGTTCAAATGAATAATATTGTTTCATATTTATTCTTGATATCACAGCATTACAATCTTGGATAATATAATTAATATCTTCTTCGTATAATTCACGATCATTATGTTCGATGATACATTCTATATCACCATTTAAATGAATAATTAAGGTTCCATATATGTTTTTTAGAACATTATAGATTTTTAACATTAATACATTTCCAGGATGTAAATAATTATATCCATATTCATTCATAATAATATAGCTATCAGACCATTCTTTGCATGTATTTTTAGAAATATGTCTTAATTCTGTTTTATCACTTCCTTCATAAAGTAATGACTTTTCAAATACTTTATAAAATACATCTTCATGTGAATCTAATAATAATTTTACAAATGGTATTTCATTCTTTAAAATAAAATCTGTAAATAATCGTGATAAATGAACAGTATTTTCTTTTTTAACCAATTTACGAAAACGCAACATAGTTAATGAATAATTACCACATTCTATTTTTTCATTGACTCCCTTTGATAAAAATTCAGATTCAATAATATATGTTCCTCTACGATATATCTCATAGATATTCTTTTGTTTTTCATTTTGGATTTTTCGAGAATTAATAGATTCCTCTGAACGATAAAATAATATATCAGAAATTGTCATTTCACTCCAATATTTAAACAAAATACCATTCAAAAATAATTTTAATTCTTTCTTTTGATTTATTTCATCCTCAGTAAATTTTGTTAATGTTTCATACATGTTTGTTTTTTCTAAATATTCATCGTCTAATAAGAAATAAATTACATCTTTTGGATTTACACAATTTTCATATAATGTTAATGATTTATTTAATATTTGTTTTGGTATTTTATCGCCGTTACTATCAACCATTGATGTATCAATCATAGAATTAATACTTTTATCATAAAAGTCTTTATAATAGATACTATCTTCTTCATACTCAAATGATAAAGGAACTATCTCATTTTTATCATTTTCATACCATGCATAAATATTTGATAAAGTTATATCACTACGCTTGTAACAATTATAAATTATTTTTGATAATATCATTTCTATAGTTTCATCTTCATTAATACCCACATTTACAAAAACCAATTTATCAGATGAATATTTATCTAAATATAATACTTCTTTAATAACATCTTTTTGTAACTCTATATTTCTTTCTTCAACATTTTTTTGAATAATATATTCATATAGTTCTTTTATTTCATCTTCATCAATCCCTTTAAAAACATTAACATCGCTTTTTTTATTTTTTTTAATCTTATTAATAATGGTTTTTATTACAGGGATATTATCCGTGAATAAATAACATGTATCTGTATATTTAGAGATACATTTTACAAATCGTTTTTTTAAAAAAACATTACAAAAACTATCCATTATTGATTATATAATTATAAACAATAAAATTATTATTATTTAAATTCGTAAGGAGTTGTATTAATCTCCATTCCACAATAATCCATTGGTGTTAATTTATAATTTACAGGATTGTAAATACCAATTTTTTCACCAACCTCTAAAAGATATTTCATATTACTCCAGAATAAAGGTGTATGTCCTACTTCTGGTGTCATAACATGCGCCAATTCATGGATCACAACAAATAATACAGTATTATCATCTATAAAACTATTATCTTTTTCTTTTCTTATACATATTGATATCTTTTCTCCTTTATTTACAGAATAAGATGTATATTTTGATCCAGGCAATGTTTCGGATAATGCCCTTGGATTATAATTATCAATTAAATCTTGTGAACCGGGTTTCGCTATATCTACACTACTTATTAATTTTAAAACATTACGATTAATATTTGCTAGTTTATCAGCAGCTTGTTTTGCATCGGGTAATTTTCTTACAACATAAATTTGACCATCTACTTTTGATCTTATACTAACTATATCTCCTTTCTTATATATTTTATTACATATTGTAAAAAAAACAAAGATACCTAAAAAAAATACAAGGAAATCTTCCATATAAATAATATATAAATATACTTATATTAAAATTTGATTTTTTTCTTACTTAAACCAACAAATATATTATTGTATATAATGAAAATACTTTTCCAAATTATTGATATCCAAAGTGATGATCTACCACTTGGGGAAAACTACTGGGATAAACAATTCATACTAACTTTCTACGGAAAAACTGAAGATAATAAGAATATTGTCTGTAATGTTCAAGGATATCAACCATACTTTTATCTAAGAGTACCAGGTAATTGGGGAAATACTAATCTACGATCTTTTCTTAAACTAATCAAGAATTTCATTCAAAGTTGGCATAAGGAAAGTAAAACTTCATGGAAAGGAGGATACATAGAAGATACTCTTGAAACAAAACAATCTTATAACTTTTATGGTTACAATTATGATGAACATTGCGATAAAATTAAAACTTATCGGTTTGCGAAGATTTCTTTTAATAGTTACGGAGAAATGAAAAAATGTATTAGTGCTATTCAAACATTTTGTAAAGAAAATAAATCATATACAGATGATAATCAAATTGTTGTTGGTAAAGATAAAAATAAACAACCCATTGTAAAAAAATGCGATGATAAAATGAAACCATTCTTTCAACAAAATCACAATTGCGATTGTGTTGCCAATCTTTATGAATCTAAAATTCACCCAATGCTAAGATTTCTTCATGAAAAACAAATATCACCTTGCGGATGGGTTTCAATTGAAGCCAATTCAAGTTTCATTCAATCCAAAGATCAGCAAGTATTTAATGTTGATATAGAAATCAATAATTTACCAACAAGATGCATTAAACCACATAACTCCGAAAGTACAGCGGGTTTTATAACTGCGTCTTTTGATATTGAATGTGACAGTTCACATGGAGACTTCCCCAATCCTCGTAAAGATTTCAAAAAACCAGCAATAGATATCCATGAATCATATTTTAGAAATAGTCTTAATCTCGCTACAAATGATTTCAAAAAACTTAATTTAATCAAATGGATTAAAGAATGTTTCAATAATGGTTCAAATGATATTCAATCTATTTTCACTGAAAATGGTATTTATTCTGAAGATTCAATTAGTGAAATAGAAAGTAAACTTACAGATAGTTTCTTTGAAATGTTTGATAACTCAAAATCCAGTAGCAAAACAAGAGAAAAAGCAATTAATGATTTAACAAAAATCCTTAATAACCTCAAAAATGATGAAGGTGAAAATATTATTATTAAAGGTGATCCAATCATTCAAATTGGAACAGTATTTCATAAATATGGTGAAACAGAATGCTATGATAGATCAATTGTTGTAATTGGCAATGAAGATAAACCAGATGAAAAAATATGTGATGATATCCCAAATGTCAATGTTTATCCATGTAAATCTGAAAAAGAACTTTTGTTGAAATGGAAAGATCTAATTCTTCATCATAATCCAGATTTGTTTACAGGTTATAATATCTTTGGTTTTGATTTTGATTATATCAATAAACGTGTAGATTATCTGTTTCCTTGTAATGAAAAATGTGGAAGATATCATGATTATAAATGTCCAAAACATGATTTCTATCGTCTTGGAAGACTTATGAGAAATAGAGATTCTGATTTCATTGATGAATTTACAAAAACATCTCTTTCAAAACCCAAAACTTCAATGAAATATTATAACAATCATTGGGAAAAACGTTGTCAGGTTGTTAAAAAAGAACTTTCATCTTCTGGATTAGGAGATAACATTCTTAATTATATTTCAATGGATGGTAGAGTTATCTTTGATATTCAAAAAGAAATACAAAAAGGTCATGCATTAGATTCATATAAACTTGATAATGTTTCAGCTCATTTTATGAAAGGAAAAATTAACCAAAAATATAAAACAAAAGATAATCGAACAATCCTATATTCGTCAAATATTGGAAATCTAAAAATTAATGATTATATCACATTTAATCTACAAACCAAATATGGTAGTATTAAATATAGAAACGGACAAAAATATAAAATCGTTGAACTAAGTCATAAGAATAATGGTATTATTTTCAGTGGAGGAATCAATCTTAAGAAATATCGTAAAGATCTATTGTATTATGAATGGTGTTTAGCTAAGGATGATGTATCTCCTCAACAGATTTTTGAGTTTCATAAAAACGGAGGATCTGAGGGAAGAGCAAAGATTGCTAAATATTGTATTATGGATTGTGAACTTTGTATTCATTTACTCCAACTTCAAGATATTATTCCCAATAATATGGGTATGGCTAATGTATCATCTGTTCCTCTTTCATATATTTTCTTGAGAGGTCAAGGTATTAGAATTAGTTCGCTTGTTGTTAAAGAATGCGCTAAACAAAATACAAGGATACCCACTCTTAAAAATTTTGATGGTGATAGTATTGATGATGGTTTTGAAGGAGCAATCGTTCTAGAACCAACGCCGGGTATTTATCTAGATGATCCAGTGTCTGTTTTGGATTATGCTTCACTGTATCCAAGTAGTATTATTGAAAAAAATCTTTCACATGAAACATTTATGTGTACTCAGGATGATATTGATGAAAATCCAGAAAAATATAAATGGATTGAAAATATACCTCATCATATTATTTCATACGATGACTATAGTTATCAAAAGAAAGGTAAAACAGTTCATAAAATTAAAGAAGATACACAAACAACTTGTTACTTTGCTAAATATGATGAAGAAAATGATGGAAAGCGTGGTATTGTACCAACAATCCTTCAAACACTACTTGATCAAAGGAGAAATACAAGGAAAAAAATAAAACATACAGATGATGAAGGTAAGAAAAAGGTATTGGATGGTCTACAATTAGCCTATAAAGTTAGTGCTAATTCCGTTTATGGTCAAATGGGAGCAAAAACAAGTAGCATCTGTTTTAAGAAAATTGCTGCTTGTACAACTGCAATCGGTAGACAAAGGATTGATGACGCAAGTAATGGTGTGAAAATGTGGGCAGAAGCAGAAGGATACGATATACCAGAAATTGTATATGGTGATACAGATTCTGTATTTGTAAAGTTTTCAAGAAAAGATAAAGAAACAGGAAAAATCCTTGAAGGTAAAGAAGGTCTACAATATTGTATTGATTGTGGTGTTAAAGCAGGAGAATGGGTTACAGAACATATGCTTCATAAACCTCAGGATCTTGAATATGAAAAAACATTCTTTCCATTTATTCTTATTTCAAAGAAGCGTTATACAGGTGATAAATATGAACTTTCTGCCGAAAAATTAAAAGAAAGAACATCAATGGGTATCGTTATGAAACGCAGAGATAATGCTGCGATTGTAAAATATGTTTTTGGAAATGTTATCGAAATTATTATGAATCAAAAAAGTGTTGATAAAGCAATCGTTTGGTTAAAGAAAACATTAAAAGAAATTGTTGATGGAAAAATTGATAAATCAATGTTTATTATCACAAAATCATTGAGTGGTTATTATAAAAATCCTGAAGGTATTGCTCATAAAGTTCTTGCTGATCGCATGGCTGAAAGGAATCCAGGTAATAAACCAAAACCAAATGATCGTATTCCATTTATGTATCGAATTCTACCTAATGAAATGCTTTATGATTATAATAATTGTTACAAAAGTGGTGCTAGAAAAGGAAAACCTAGAGAAAAAAAGGTTCTTCAAGGAGATCGTATTGAACATCCTGATTTTATGGAAGAAAATAACATTGGTATTGATTATAAGTTTTATATTTCAAATCAAATTATGAACCCTGTAAAACAAGTTCTTGATTTAGAAAAATCAGAACTAGAAACGCAAGAAATATTCAAAGATTATATCTAAAAAAAATAAAATTATATCTTATTATCTTTTTTTTCATTGATATGATTGTTGATTAAAATGCAAGTTACTTCTAATAATGATAATTGAATTGGAGAAGTTAATAATAATTTTCTTATTTCTTTATAATTCATATAATCTCGAATATCAAAATTGGATTTATATTCATCTATTATATCATCAATAACCCCTGTAATACTTTCACTAGTATCGCTATTACTAATCGCCGTATTAAATGATGTATTGGATGTATTCATAATCTATTTATAAGAATTTATTTTTGTAATTTTTTCGTATAATTGATATTTATTATTTATATGTTATTAATATTATATAATAATGGGAGGAGGTTTATTACAATTGGTCGCGTATGGAGCCCAAGATATATATTTAACCGGTAATCCACAAATTACTTTTTTTAAAATCGTTTATCGTAGACATACTAATTTCTCTATGGAATGTATTCCTCAAACAATTAATGGTTCTTCAACTGTATCGGATACATATGTTACGGCCGGTACTGTAACTATCTCTAGAAATGGAGATTTATTATCACAAATATATATAAAAGCAGATCAAGATACAGTTTCAGGATTGAATGGTGATTATTTGGTTGAAGATGTTGAGATTGAAATTGGTGGTCAGCGTATGGATAAACAATATCGTGAATGGAATCAGATTTGGACAGAATTAACTACACCTGAATCAAAATCTGATGGATTTAAATATTTAACCGGAGGATTTAAAAACCCACTTGTTACAGGTGGTTTAGCTTCGGCAGGTGGAACATCACAACAATCTATTATGTATCCGTTACAATTTTGGTTTTGTAGAAATATTGGATTAGCATTGCCATTAATCGCTTTACAATATCATGATGTAAAATTAAAATTTAATTGGGGGAGTGGTGCTGCTGCTGATGGAATAAGTCGTTCAGGAGCTGCTGCTGTAACTCCTAAGGTAGAAGTGTGGTGTGATTATATTTATCTTGATACAGACGAACGTAGAAGATTTGCTCAAGTTTCACATGAATATTTAATTGAACAATTACAGTTACAAGAAGAAGGAAGTTCAAGAGATGTTTTTAAACTAAATTTTGATCATCCAATTAAAGAATTAATTTGGACTGTTCCAACAAGTACAACTGAAAGCAGTACAATTATTACTCAAAAAATGAAAATTGAAATAAATGGTCATGATCGTTTTGCATATCAAGATCGTGAATATTTCCAAATAAAACAACCATTAATTCATCATACAGCAGTTCCTGGATACAATATTAAAGAAAAAGATACTATTGAAATGATACAACCAATTGTAATTGCTTATCGTGATTCAGGGACAGCTACAGGTACAGATGTTACAACCTTACATAATACTGTTGGGTCAACATCAGGAACAAAAACAACATTTAATTTTTTGATTGGAACAAATTTTATTCCTTCTGTAAATTCAAGTAATTTTCCAAAAGTTGGGGATTTATTAAATATTGAAATTAAGGATCAAGATGAAGCGACTGCTGCTAGACAAAGAAATATAATAGCCCAAGTTTCATCGGTTGCTTCTCAAACAAATGGTTGGAATATTGGATTGGTAACAGAAGATGATCAAGATGCAATTTCAAGTAATTTTATTGTTGGCACAGCAAATGATGATTTAGTGAGTATTTCAATTATTGGAAGATTACAAAATCCTAAATCAAGATGTTCTCAATTATCAAGAGATATATTTGTATATTCATTTGCTTTATCTCCAGAAGAGCATCAACCAAGTGGAGCTTGTAATTTTTCAAGGATTGAATCGGCGAAGTTTTTATTAGATAATGCAGGGACGATTAGTAATATTTATGCAGTAAATTACAATGTTTTAAGGATCATGTCAGGGATGGGAGGTTTGGCATACGCGATTTAAATTATTGAAAAAATTAAGTATTTTTTTTTTAAAAAATAAATAAATTAATTTACGTATTTTTCTGAAATTTTTTTCTATGCTATAATTATAAAAAACAATGGGAGGAGGATTAATGCAACTTGTCGCTTACGGAGCTCAGGATATCTACCTTACGGGTAACCCACAAATCACTTTCTTTAAGGTTGTCTACCGCAGACACACTAACTTTTCTATGGAAACTATTTCACAAACATTTAATGGGACAGCAGGAAACAATGCGACGGTTACTGCGACCATTTCTCGTAATGGCGATTTAGTACATAAATTATATCTTAATTCAACCACTGATTCTATCACAAATGGTTCAAATATAATTAGTGAAGTTGAATTAGAAATTGGTGGTCAAAGAATAGATCGTCATTATCAAGAATGGATGAAAGTATGGAATGAATTATCGACAGATGAATCAAAAGCTCTTCCATTGAAATCTATGCAAGGTGATATTGGTTCGAAGGGTTCCACTGGTGTTAATGGAGTAGTTCAGATTCCCCTTCAATTCTGGTTTTGCCGTAATCCTGGTCTCGCTTTACCTTTAATTGCTCTTCAATACCATGAAGTTAAAGTGAAAATTCAATTAGGATCTGTAACAGGGACGGCTGATGTTGACCTTGTTGCTGATTATATATACCTCGATACAGATGAACGTCGCCGTTTTGCACAAGTATCACATGAATATTTAATTGAACAATTGCAACGTGAAACATTTACAGGTGCATCCAATCAAGACTACAAACTTAACTTTAATCACCCTGTTAAAGAACTTATTTGGACATCAAAC